>Ga0079226_10002012_pt1 | contig 15614 bp, 14 predicted proteins | sample Poulit2014_FD_76345 | JGI IMG/M metagenome (GOLD analysis project Ga0079226, IMG submission 76345) | Agricultural soil microbial communities from Georgia to study Nitrogen management - Poultry litter 2014 | ecosystem: Environmental > Terrestrial > Soil > Agricultural land | place: USA: Georgia...
CCCTTTTGTTTTTTCGCCCGCCTGTTCTATCGCGATTTTGGCCGCACCGACGCGGTTCATCTGTCCTGCACCGATACCAAGGGTCTGTCTGCCGTTTGCCAGCACAATGGCATTGGATTTAACATGTTTGACCGCTTTCCAGGCAAACCATAAATCATCCAGCTCTCCCTCCGTAGGCTTTTTCTCAGTCGGATAGGTAAGGTCGTCACGGCTAATTTCCTTATTGTCGTTGTCCTGTACAAGCACACCGCCATTAACGCTCGTTAATTTGTGGGAGTTGATTTTTGCTTCATCCATTCTCAATTCAAGCAACCGGATATGTTTCTTTTTTGTCAAAGTGGCAAAAGCTTCGTCAGTGAATGCCGGGGCGATGATGATTTCCAGAAAAATACCGCTCAATTGTTCAGCTGTATCCGCATCAATTGTCCGGTTACAGGCAACAATGCCACCAAAAATCGAAACCGAATCGGCGTCACAGGCTTTCGAAAATGCTGTGTTCAAATCCCCGGCCATCCCGATACCACATGGATTCATATGCTTTACAGCCACGGCTGCCGGTTTGTCATATTCCGCGATGATGCTGAGCGCCGCGTTCGCATCCTGAATATTGTTGTAGGATAGTTCTTTGCCATGCAGCTGTTTGGCGGATGCAAGACTCATTGGTGACTCAAATGGTGTTTTATAAAATGCCGCTTCCTGATGCGGATTTTCACCGTATCTTAATGACTGAACCTTTTCATATGTAATGGTATAGTTTTCAGGGAATACGTCATCAGTAAAATAGCCAGCAATCAGCGTATCGTATTGTGCTGTGTGGCGGAAAACTTTTGCAGCTAATTTTTTCCTTATGGTCATATCAAGCACATCGTTTTGGATGGCTTGTAAGATTTCATTATAATCATCCGGATCAACAATCGGTGTCACATCACGGAAACTTTTTGCAGCAGCCCTTAGAATTGTCGATCCACCGATATCAATATTTTCGATGATGTCAGCTTCGGTAACATTCAGTTGATCAAGCGTTTGTTTAAACGGATATAGATTCACGACAACGATATCAATCGGATTAATGCCTTTTTCTTCAAGCTGCTGTTTGTGCATATCGTTATCCCGTTTGGCCAGCAATCCTGCGTGGATCGCCGGATGAAGTGTTTTGACACGTCCCTCCAGCATTTCGGGAAACCCTGTTATGTCTTCCACAGCCGCAGCCTCGATACCAGCTTCCTGAATTGTGCGCAATGTACCCCCGGTTGAAATAATGTCATATCCCTGTTCTTTCAGCCCTTTGGCAAAGTCAGTAATACCGGTTTTGTCGGAAACACTTATCAATGCCTGCTTTTTCATGAAAAAACTCCTTGTTTTAGTGTTTTATAATGGTTATGTATCACGTGTGCGTTGGCGTGAATGTTGCACGAACTTCTCCTGATCTCGCACGTTTTGATCGAATCCCCGCACGGCTTGATCCGCTCCTCGCACGTTTGCGTTTTTACACTCGAGTTGGAATGCTTGCTATAAACGATTCACGCTTATCAGCGATTCTCCTTAACCAGCTCCTGAATCACTCGTGGATAAAATTTGTGCTCAATCTGCTGAATCCGTTCCGTCAGCTGTTGCTTCGTATCATCCGGATAAACCGGGACTTCCTGCTGTGCGATGATAGGACCTGTATCGATTCCGTCATCAATATAATGCACAGTGACTCCGGTTGTATCCGCCCCCGCTTCATAAGCCTGTCCGATGGCATCTAAACCGGGGAATTCAGGCAATAATGAAGGATGAATATTAATGATCCTGGCCGGAAATTCTGCCATAAGTGTCGGGCCAAGGATACGCATATAGCCGGCCAAAAAGATCCACGTCACACCCATTTCGCGCAATTTTTTCAGCTGGGCACCTTCGTAATCAACCTTTGAATCATATTCTTTCGGATTAAAAACAAACGTCTGCACCCCAAATTGTCCTGCTTTATCAACGACGGCAGCACCCGGTTTATCGCAAACAAGCAGCACGATATCACATAACAGATCGTCCGTCTCCATGATAGCCTGAAAATTACTGCCGGTTCCGGATGCGAAAACAGCTGCCCGTACTTTTGTCATAACGTTATATGCACTCCTTCGCATGAAACAACTTGGCCGATCACTGATGCTGTTTCACCTTGTTCTGCGAGCTTTTTTAACACGGTCTCTGCATCATCTTGTGCAACAACAAGCGCCATCCCGATCCCCATGTTAAAAATACCAAACATTTCCTTATCAGTAATATCCTCGAGTTGCTGCAAAAATGGAAATATTGCGGGGCACTTCCAGCTTGATAAATTAATTTCCACACCAAGTCCGGCCGGCATCATCCGGGGCAAATTTTCGAAAAAACCGCCACCGGTAATATGGGACATGCCTTTCACAGTTACGTCATGCATCACTGCGCCAGCCGATTTGGCATAAATTTTGGTTGGGGTTAACAGAACGTCACCAAGCCTCCCATCCAGGCCGTCATAAGTTTTTCCCAGATCCAAATCCTGTACCAGCTTACGAACCAGTGAATACCCGTTGGAATGAATACCATTTGAAGCCAGGCCAATCACAGCGTCGTCAGCTGAAATGGCCTCCCCGGTTATTAACTGGGATTTTTCTGCTATCCCGACGGTGAAACCAGCTAAATCATAATCCGGATCATCATACATGCCGGGCATTTCAGCAGTTTCCCCGCCGATCAGTGCCACCCCGGCATCTTCACATCCATCAGCGATGCCTGCTACAATTTGCTCAATTATCCCCGGATCATTTTTACCGCATACAATATAATCGAGAAAGAACAGCGGTTGTGCACCTTGGGCGACAATATCGTTGACACACATAGCCACCAGGTCAATCCCGACCGTATCGTGCTTCTCCAGTTCAATTGCCAGTTTCAGCTTTGTACCGACACCATCTGTCCCCGAAACCAGAACAGGCTCCTGATAATTTAATGATGTCAATTCAAACAGACCGCCAAATCCACCGAAACGCCCGAGCACTTCTTTGCGTCCTGTTCTGACAATATGTTTTTTCATGCGCTCAACCGCATCATAGCCTTTTTCAACATCCACTCCGGCCGATTTATAGATATTTCCCATCATATTCTCAACCTCTTTTCCCCGATGAACTGCCAGTAAATGGTCGGGTTTTGTTCAACTTCTGAAGACAACTCCATGCTCACTGTTTTTCTTCACTGGATAATTTCCAGTCATGCAAGCCATGCAAATCCCTTGATGGATCGTTTTATCTTTGACGATGGCTTTTTCCAGCCCGGCTTCTGATAAATATGCCACACTGTCCGCTCCGATCATCTCACTTATCTTATCAATCGTATAATTGGCAGCAATCAATTCATCCCGTGTTGACATATCAATCCCGTAGTAGCATGGGTGCTGAATCGATGGTGAGGCGATTCTGACATGGACTTCTGCCGCACCTGCCTGCTTCAGCATGTGGACAATCCACTTGCTGGTTGTTCCGCGGATGATGGAATCGTCAATCATAGCAATCCGTTTTCCTTCAACAATCCCACGGACCGGAGCAAGTTTTAATTTTACACCCTGTTCACGCAGTTCCTGTGAAGGCTTGATGAACGTTCTTCCGACATAACGGTTTTTGATGATGCCCATTTCATATGGTAGACCGCTCGCTTCCGCGTAACCAATGGCTGATGAAATGCTGGAATCCGGAACACCGATGACCATATCCGCGTCTGCCGGCGATTCCTCGGCCAGCTCTTTCCCCATCAGTTTGCGTGATGCATGAACATTCATCTCATTGACATCACTGTCCGGTCGTGATAAATACACGTATTCCATCGCACACATTTTCCGCTGGCCTCTCATGGCAAAACGGGTTGATGCTATCCCCTCATCACTGATTGTTACCAGTTCGCCCGGCAAAACTTCACGTTCAAACGCTGCACCGATCTGATCAAAAGCACACGTTTCAGACGCCACCACATACGCATCACCGAGCTTGCCGATCGACAACGGCCTGATTCCAATCGGATCAAGTGCTGCATACATTTTTTCTTCAGTCAAAATGACAAACGCATATGCGCCGGTAATTTGATTGATCGCGTCAGTTATGGACGTTTCATTAAGCCCCATTCCTCTGCGTTTAATCAAATGTGCCAGTACTTCTGTATCGGAAGGTGTCTGTAAAATACTGCCTTGACCTTCAAGCTCACTGCGTAGTGTTTCAGCATTCATGATGTTGCCGTTATGTGCCAGTGCCATACCCTCATTCTGTGACCGGAACACTAATGGCTGAACATTTTCCTCCGCGCTGCCGCCCTGAGTGGCATAACGGACATGGCCGATCGCTGCGTCACCTGAAAGCTTACTGAAATCGGCTTGTTTAAAAACATCGTTGACAAGACCAAGACCTTTATGAGCCTTCAGTTCCCCGTCACTGACCACGACACCTGCGCCTTCCTGGCCGCGGTGCTGCATCGAATGAAGACCGTAATACGTCAGTTCCGCTGACTTTTCGTGACCCCAAATTCCAAACACACCGCATTCTTCATTGATGCCTTTCATTTCAGCAAGCACGGAATGGCTCCCTCCCATAAATTATGCAATATTTGGACATCTTCATCGATTAAAGTCTCATCGTTCGCTCTTATAAGGAATTTACCATGGTCGGTGACGGTGCCAATCTGACAGGCTTCAGTGACTGCCGCTTCAAACTGCCGTTGCTGGTGCGGTTTCACCGTGACAAGAAATCGTGACTGGGTCTCGCTGAACAGCGCGGTCGTCGGATTGCCAAAGATATCAGCTTCCAAGCCAAGTCCTTTGTCATTGAAGACACTTTCGGCAAGGGCAACACCCAGGCCGCCTTCAGCCAAATCATGAGCTGACTGGACAAGATCTTGCCGGATGGCCGTGAACAGCTGTTTCTGGCGTTCGGCCTCCACCTGTAAATCAATGAAAGGTGCTTTCCCCTGATATGTTCCCTCAACAACATTTTGCAGCTCACTGCCGCCAAATTCGGCCTTTGTTTCCCCAATTACATAAATCAGGTCTCCCGGTGCCTGGAAAAAGTTCGGCGTCAAATGCTCGAGCGATTCAATCAGTCCGACCATACCAACGACCAGGGTTGGAAAAATCGATTTGCCGTTTGATTGGTTATATAACGAGACATTCCCGCTGACAACCGGCGTTTCCAGTATACGAGCGGCTTCACTCATGCCTTCCACACTCTGTTGCATCTGCCAAAAAACTTCCGGATTGGTCGGATTTCCAAAGTTCAGTCCATCCGTCAGTCCGAGCGGCCGTGCACCTGAGCAGACAATGTTCCGTGCTGCCTCAGCTACAGCAATCTTGCCACCGGTTTCCGGATCGATATAGATGTATCGTGAATTACAATCTGTTGTGATCGCCAGCGCTTTATCCATTCCTTTAATCCGAATAACGGCTGAATCAGACCCTGGTGGTACGATGGAATTCGTCTGCACCATTGAATCATACTGATCATAAACACATTCCTTGCTGGCGATTGTCGGCTGCTGCAGTAGCTGCTTCAGCATTGCGCCATAGTCCGCCACATACGGAATCGTATTTTCCATTTGCTGAAATGCCTTAACGTACGCTGCTTCTTTTGCCGGCATATGGTACACCGGTGCATCCTCTGCCAGTGCGTCAACCGGAAGATGGGCAACGACCTCACCATGCTGTTTTAGCAGGAATGATTTTTCTTCGGTAACTTCTCCGACAGCCACTGCCTGTAAACCATATTTTTCAAACACATCAATGATTTCCTGTTCACGCCCCTGCTTCACGACAAGCAGCATCCGCTCCTGTGATTCAGACAGCATCAGTTCATACGGATTCATATCCGCCTCGCGCTGAGGCACGAAATCCAAGTTCATGACGATTCCTGTACCGGCTTTACTGGCCATCTCACTTGCTGATGACGTCAGCCCGGCCGCTCCCATATCCTGCATTCCAACGAGCGCATCCGAATGAATGACCTCCAGGCAGGCTTCGATCAGCAGCTTTTCCATAAACGGATCACCCACCTGAACAGATGGCCGGTCCTCGCCAGATTCATCACTTAAATCGACAGACGCGAATGTTGCACCATGGATACCGTCACGACCGGTTGGGGCGCCCGCATAAATAACCGTGTTTCCGACACCGGAAGCGATACCTTTTTGGATATCTTCATGATCAATCAGGCCAACACACATCGCATTAACGAGAGGATTTTCCTCGTAACTGTCATCAAACTGCACTTCACCGCCAACTGTTGGAACACCAACACAGTTTCCATAGCCCGCAATCCCGTGAACGACTTCCTGGAACAAGTACTTTGTGCGTCCGGATGTCAGTTTGCCAAATCTTAGTGAATTCATTAAGGCAATCGGACGAGCTCCCATTGAAAATACATCACGAAGTATACCGCCAACACCTGTTGCAGCCCCATGATACGGCTCAACAGCTGATGGATGATTATGGCTTTCCACTTTGAAAACGACCGCCTGACCGTCACCAATATCAATGACGCCTGCACCTTCTCCCGGTCCCTGTAAAACATTTAGGCCATATGAAGGAAACCTTTTCAGGAGCGGTTTTGACGTTTTGTAACTGCAATGCTCCGACCACATGACCGAAAAAATCCCTGCTTCCGTAAAATTTGGACGCCGCTGCAGGATGTCTTTAATCTTTTTAAATTCGTCATCACTTAACCCCATCCCTCGATACAATTTTTCCTGTTCAACTTTTTCCGGATTAATGTCATGCGTTAACAGCATAGGCGTCCCTCCAATTTTCGATCAGTGACTGAAAAAGTCTGATGCCATCGTCACTGCCGAGCAATTTTTCCACTGCGCGTTCCGGGTGCGGCATCATGCCAAGCACATTTCCGTCGCTGCTAATGATGCCGGCGATATCAGCAGCCGATCCGTTCGGGTTATTTTCATACGTAAAGACAATTTGATTATTCTTTTTCAATGCTGACAAAGTTTCATCATCAGCGAAATAATTACCTTCACCATGTGCGATTGGCAAATGGATGACCTTGCCTTGTTCATAGTTTGTTGTGAAGGGTGTCTCATGATTGGCAACGGCCAGTGCTTCATGATGACACATGAATGACAGATGCTTGTTAGGGAGCATTACCCCGGGAAGCAATCCGGCTTCCAGCAGTATTTGAAAGCCATTGCAGACGCCCAATATCGGCTTGCCCGCCTCGGCATGTGCTCTGATTTGCTGCATTACGCCTGATGCTGACGCGATGGCTCCCGAGCGCAGGTAATCACCGTATGAAAACCCGCCGGGAAGCAGGACCGCATCATAGTTTTCGAGATTGCTATGTTCATGCCAGACCAAATCAGCTTCCATCCCGAGAACGTTTTTGACGGCATGGTACATATCACGGTCACAGTTCGAACCTGGAAAGACGATGACAGCAAACTTCATGTGCGCGCAGCCTCCTCCACTTCAAAGTGATAGTCTTCCATAACCGGATTGGCCAATAGTTTATCGCACATGTCGCCAACGCGTTTATCAATCTCCGCGTGATCTTTCACGAACAGCTCAACCAATTTGCCTGTTTGTACGTCTTCCACTTCAGAAAATCCCAGCGCGTTGAGGGATGTCTGAATGGCTTTATTCTGCGGATCGAGTACACCCTGCTTCGGCATAATATGGATGGTCACTTTTTTCATATCCTGGCCTCCAGTCGATTGAATAGTTTTTGATAGACTGCCAGCAAATCGCCGGTCCCCTGCCGGAATACATCTTTATCCAGGTTTTCATTTGTTGTGATATCCCAAAGTCTGCACGTATCCGGAGAAATTTCATCGGACAATACGATACACCCGCTCGCCAGCCGTCCAAATTCCAGTTTGAAATCAACCAGTTTGAGATTTATCGAATCGAAAATTTTAGTCAGCTGCTGATTGATATCCAGTGCTTTTGCTTTTATCTCCTGCAGTTCGGATTCGGTGACATTACTCAGGAACAAGGCATGCTCATCATTAACCAGCGGATCCCCAAGCTCATCATCTTTATAAAACAGTTCAACAAGCGGCGGATTGAATGGTGTATCTGCTTCAATCCCGAGTCGTCGTGTGATGCTGCCTGCAGCCACATTCCGGACGACAACCTCCAAAGGGATGATTTCTGTCTGATGGACAAGCTGTTCAGTTTCCGAAAGTTTTTCAACAAAGTGTGTCTGTATGCCTTGTTCATTCAGTACGTTGAAAATGTAGGCGGAGATTTCATTGTTCAGACGGCCTTTTCCGGTAAAAACAGCCTTTTTCTCCCCATTAAATGCCGTTGCATCATTTTTGTAATCAAGTACGAGCTGCCCTGTTTTATCCTTGGCCTGATAAACCCGTTTTACTTTGCCCTCGTATAACAAATCTGTTTTCATGATGACACCTCAAGTCCGATTCGGTTGAATATCGCATCCACATTTTTCAGGTGGTAAGTGTAATCAAAACAATCGTCAATCTCTGCCTGAGTCAGCTTTGCAGTGACCTGTTCATCAGCTTCGACCAGTGCTTTAAAATGTGTTCCTGTCTCCCATGCCTGCATTGCTTTCGGCTGAATCAAATCATAGGCTTCTTCACGGCTCATACCCTTGTCAACAAGTGCAAGCAGAACGCGCTGGGAAAAAATAACCCCATGTGTTTTATCAATGTTACGTCTCATGTTTTCCGGAAATACGGTCAGTTTGCTGACAATGCCGGAAAAGCGATTCAGCATGTAATTCAGTGCAATCGTTGAATCCGGCAAGATAACCCGTTCTGCCGATGAGTGAGAGATATCCCGTTCATGCCAGAGCGAAACATTTTCGTATGCGGTCACCATATGCCCTCTCAGGACACGCGCAATGCCGGTCATGTTTTCCGTACCAATCGGATTGCGCTTATGCGGCATGGCCGACGAACCTTTTTGTCCCTTTGCAAAAAACTCTTCCACTTCACGTGTCTCTGTTTTCTGAAGGCCGCGGATTTCAGTGGCGAATTTCTCAATCGACGTGGCAATCATTGACAGTACGGAAATATACGCAGCATGACGATCACGCTGCAATGTCTGTGTCGATACCGGCGCAGGCGTCAGGCCGAGTTGCTCACACACATACGCCTCAACGAAAGGATCAATGTTTGCATATGTACCGACTGCGCCTGACAGTTTGCCGAATTCGATATGGTTTGCTGCGAGCTCAAAGCGTTCGAGATGACGTTTCATTTCTTCATACCAGAGTGCCATTTTCAATCCGAATGTCGTCGGCTCGGCATGAACACCATGGGTGCGCCCCATCATGACAGTATGTTTATGTTCGTTTGCTTTATTTTTCAGGACATCGATAAAATGATGCAAATCTTTACGGATAATGTCGTTCGCCTGCTTCAGCAAATAGGATTGTGCGGTGTCGACGACGTCTGTCGAGGTGAGCCCATAATGTACCCACTTACGCTCGTCTCCCAGCGTCTCAGACACCGCTCGGGTAAAGGCGACCACATCGTGCCGTGTTTCCTCTTCAATTTCATGAATCCGTTCAATCTGGAAAGAAGCGTTCTGTCGTATTTTCTTCACATCTTCAGCCGGAATAACGCCCAGTTCACGCCAAGCTTCACATGCGAGAATTTCCACCTCCAACCATGCATTGTATTTGTTTTCCTCGCTCCAGATCGCACCCATTTCTTCCCGGGTATAGCGTTCAATCATTGCTTTACCTCCTCATATGCTGTCAGCTGTTGTTTTGCTTCATCCAATGTATTTGCAATAAAGGTGATATGTCCCATCTTCCGTTTAGGCTTGATCGTTTCTTTCCCGTACAAATGCAGAAAACCGTGCTGCATTTTCGGAAGCTCATTTAAAGCCGTTTCCATATCGTCACCAAGAATATTGACCATAACAGCAGACCTGAGCAGTTCAATTGGCATCAGCGGCAAGCCGCAAATAGCCCTGATATGCTGTTCAAATTGTGACAGGTTACAGGCCTCAATCGTATAATGGCCCGAGTTGTGCGGTCTTGGTGCCATTTCATTCAGGTAAATATCGTCACCTTTGACGAACATTTCGATCGCAAACGTTCCGGCGATGTTCATTTTGTTTGCAAGTATCCGTGCTGCATCAAGCGCTTTTTGCTGTACTGCAGCACTGATGGATGCAGGGACTGTTGTTTTATATAAAATATGATCCTTGTGCTCGTTCTCGGAAATCGGGAAGAAAGTGATCTCACCTGATTGTCCGCGCGTGAACACGACGGATATTTCCTTATCGAAAGGGATCCATTGTTCGATCATGCATACATCATTCTGATCAGTAAATTCACATGCCGTCTTAATGTCATCATTCGTGTTTATCTTTAGCTGACCTTTGCCATCATATCCCCCGCTAACTGTTTTAACAACAGCCGGGAGCTGCATATTTCCCAAAACACGCTCGCACATCTCACTGTCCCTGACAATCTTATTAGCAGGGACCGGGAGCCCCGCTTCATTCATAACCGCTTTTTCCTTCCCGCGGTTCTGGGTGATCTCCAATGCATATGCACCCTGGTGGAGTTTGCCTGTTCGTTCAATATAAGCAGCAGCATCAAGATCAACATTTTCAAATTCATATGTGACAACATCACTGATGTCAGTCAGCTTTTGTATACCGTCCATATCATCATAGGCGGCTGTGATTTGCTCATCGGCAACCTGTGCAGTCGGACAGTTTGGTATCGGATCGAGCACCGCCACCTGATAGCCCATATATTTTGCAGCGATTGCCATCATCCGTCCAAGCTGGCCGCCGCCGATAATGCCGATCATTTTCATGGGAAGTATCACGTTATTGTTCTGCAATTTCATCCCTCATTTCATTCACCGCTTGTGTCATGCTTTCCCGGTAATCTTTCAATCTATCAGCAACTTCATTGTCAAATGCACCAATCATCTGGGCCGCCAAAAGACCAGCATTTTTGGCACCTGACCTTCCAATCGCCACCGTTGCAGTTGGCACGCCACCGGGCATTTGCACGATTGAAAGCAGAGAATCGAGTCCGTTCAGTGCTTTTGACTGGACCGGGACACCAATCACCGGGAGAGTTGTTTGTGAAGCAACCATACCTGGCAAATGTGCCGCACCGCCTGCTCCTGCGATGATTACTTTCAGACCATGTTCACGTGCCATTTTGGCATATGTAAACATATCATCAGGTGTCCGGTGTGCCGATATGACATCTTTTTCATATGAAATCTTTAGTTCGTCCAATACGCTGCATGTATGTTTCATCGTTTCCCAGTCTGAGATACTTCCCATAATAACGCCGACTTGTGCCATCATATCCCTCTTTCCATGATTTATCGTATAATTGATGTCAGCTCCAGACACTCGCTTCCCACAGCACCACGATTTTCTGCTCCTCCGAAAGTTCAATCACAGCCTCATTGACAATAAAAAAGTCTATCCGTCTCCTCCATATCTATGAGAGAAGATGAATAGACTTAGCATGCTCAATACATATTACCGGCAGAAACATGGCACCGGAAAAAGCACAATTGAACAGACGTGTTGCGATTGTGTCCCATCCTCCCTCATAGTCCGGCATTTACGGTGCCGGGTAGAAACTTTCAGGCCATATCCCCGAAAATATATGAGGCAGCGTATTTATTTGATGGTGAAATCATAGCAGATGACTACTGGTATTGTCAATCAAATTCGAACAATTAAATAAAAAAACTCTTTAACGTTCGTATTTCGCTTAATTATTCCCGGCTTTTCGGATCGATCAAGCAGAAAAAGACCTTAGAAATTCATCACCCCATATTTCATTGTTCGAGACTGACCCGCCTCGTTTCTGACATAAACCTATTCTTTAACTCAATACTGACTGCGGTTATTTCCCGGCTTGGAAATTGACCGCTGCGCTGCCGACGGCGTCCCGCCTCCCTGACCTTTGTGATTGTTGTTGAACAACCTTCCCCGACGGACTTGTTTCACCCAAAAGCCGCCGTGTATCTGTTTCGGTTCATAAGCAATAATAAAAGCTTTCTCATCTATTGATTTAATCGTTTCATAAAGCCTTAATTCATATTTTCTCGGTGTCAGAATTTGCATTGCCAGCCGGTCACCTTCCATTCCATAAGCAAACCAGCTGGTCACACCATACCCCTTTTCACGGAGCTGCCGCGTAAAATCGATGTTTGGATCGGATGAAATGACATTAACAGTAATGTAGCCGAGTGCCAGCTTTTCTTCAATTTTGGTACCGATAATCACACCCAGTCCAAAACCGAGCGCATAGGCGATGATATTCTGGATTTCGTTTAAATTGTCCAATACAAGTGCAAGTCCCAGGACGTACATGACAACTTCAAACATGCTGACAAATGCAGCCATATAGCGCCGACCTTTCAGCGTCAGGATCATGCGCATCGTGGAAAGTGACACATAAACGATATTGATGATTAATATAATCGTTACCATAACAATGGCATTACTTAGCAACGTTAATACCTCCTACCGGTCACAGCGGTACAATTGATTTTTCACGAACCATGACATTCACCCAATTTTCAGCTGTGCATAAACTGTAACACCATTTTTTATCGAAAAGAGGTGTCCTTATGGATCCGTTTAAACAAATGGCCGACTGGCGGAAAAACATGGATCATTTTTTTGGTGATAACTTTTGGAATGAATTTGAAAATATTATAAAGCCAACAATTCCGCAAATCAATATTTACCAACATGAGCATGAACTGTTATGCATTGCCAGCATACCCGGATTAACCGACCTGAAAAAAATTGAAATCTTTGTAGACCACACAACACTCGAACTGAAAGGCGCCATCGACATTGGCTATTCAGATGGTACCGTCGTCAAAGAAGAAATTCTGCAAGGTGTCTTTGAACGAAGCATTACATTACCATATCCCGTACGGCAGGACAAAATAAAAGCCACCTATCAAAATGGACTGGTAATCATTCATCTGCACCGGCTAATTTCAGATGAAAGCAGCCGTAATAAAGTGAGCATCCAATTGATGGATGACAATTAAGCCTTATTCGGTCCATACACACGTTTTTCATCTGATGACTGCCTCCCGCTAAGCCGCTTATTCAGTGATCGTTTCCAATTGGGGGCAAGCAGTTCACACGATGCCAGCTGCTCAGCCAGTTGTAAATCCCGTTTTTTCACATACATGACTTCGTTGCTGGCAGCAATCGTCCATTCGGGATACGGACGGTCGATCAGTTCCATTTCCATTCCCGCTCCGGCATATCCTTCCTGCAGCACGCGATAATACCAGCCGGTCAGCCCACTGTTTTGGATCTTTAAAGCTAGATCCATCACCCGAAAACGCCGTGCAGGCTTCCAACACGGTCTGCGCGGCTGGGAAACCTGGATGATACTGTCGCCGAACCGGTATGTATCGCCTATGCAAACCGTAGATTCATCAGCACGCGCCATCGACAGATTTTCCCCAAACCCGCCAACGCCAATGTCATCTATTTGCTCAACTTCACGCCAATAAGCATAATGTTTGGCTGGGTATGCAAAAAGGGCTTTGTGCGGGCCGCCGTGACTTTTCTTGTCTGCCACTTCATCATCGGTAAAACCTTCATGTCCAACCCAGCGCTTGCGGTCCGCAACGTTTTTAAAAATGCCGCTTTCCCACGGTCTGTTCATCCGGTCTTTCGCATCCGGACGGCCCATCTGTTTCACTTTTCCCGTCAGGATTTTATTGACAATTGGTTTCGTCACGTGAGCCACTCCTTTCATCCCTATTGTATCTTTAATGCCGAAAAAACGAAAACGCCGCATCCGCTGTCGTACTTCCATCATATTTTCCCCAATTTTAATATAAAATTATGAGAAACTTGTGATAAAATTATCATAAGACAGGGGGAACGAAATGAAAAAACATCTTTTTTGGATTTTGCCAGCTATTGTGATCATCATAGGTATTTGCCTGATTTTTAATCGGAGTATTGACGATGTAACGGAACAGCCGGAAGAGGACTGGAGCAGGAGCCTAAAGATTGGGACAACAACCGTCGATAAAAAACTGCCTGTCCGTGAAAACGAAGATGGTAATGTCGTCACCCAAACGTATGAGGAAAATATGGTCCGTTTTAAAACGTTCAATGACAACTTTGAATTGATTGACGAAACGCCTTTTGATATCCCGTTTGATAAATGGACACAAGTTTTCCTCCATGACGATCAGTTGATTTATCATGATTACAGGGATATTTGCGATCAGGATGGCAATGTGATTATTCCTGATGCCAAACGGTTCTATCCATTGGATCATACCGTCCTCTACATAAAAGAAAATAGCTTATATGAACTGGATCCGGCCGACCACTCGTCCGCAAAAATAATGGAGCTTGAAGAGGGGATCGAGGACATCATACCTTTTCAAGAAGAACAGACACGCTACTTCATGACGGAAACCTCTCGTAACAACAACATCGAACTCAATGTATATGAATTGGCTGACAAAGATGCCGAGCTTGTCCATGAAGAAAAATTCCAAATCGATGCCATGCAGACAGTCGACGATATTAATTTTGCCGTTCATGACGGAAATCTGGCTTATGTAATGGAAACTGTCCAGAAACAAACCCAGGGGTCACCAGAATCCTATACGTATTTTACAGAAAAACCATTAGGCAGTGATCAGGAAACGTCACTGCAGCAAATGACATTCCATGACCCCGTCGGTAAGGGCCTTCTTAGTGAGGCAAGTAATATCACCCTATCATATCAGGATGGCAGCCCGCAGCTTTTATTCAGTGCAGGCGGTTCGACAAAAACACTATACCAGGGTGACCAGGCATTCAACATTTATTCAGCCACCATCACAGACAGCGGAAGTATTCAAACTTCACGAAAAAGCAACACGCCCAAAGTATCCGGCCATCCGCAATGGATTGATGAGTCGACAGTAATGTGGCTTGAACGGGAAGGTGACACGACAAATATTTACGTGTCATCCAGCAATCCGGCCATCATTGATAAAGCAGCAGGTCTTGCAAAGGACGATTGGCTGCACGCATTGGGTAAAACGTTGGGAATGCTGGCTAAAGTACTAATCACGCTTCTGGTTTCCACCATCTGGCTGATGTGGCCGATTTCATTTATTGTGCTCATGTATCTCATTCAAGGCCGAAAACTGGATGAGGATCAGACGTGGTTCTTCTACGCCGGGATCGCGATTTATATGCTGGCTGTCTTTATTTTCAAGGACATTATCTTTATTGATGCCATGTTCGCCAGAGCTCCGGATTATTTAACATTTACCGGAAGTTCCTACATCTATATCCTGGCCTTTGCCGTGATGGCTTTCATTGCGGCACAATCAACAAAAACGACACGCGACTGGCATGCGCCGGCAAGGATATGCTGTTTTGCTGGAGCGCACGTCCTGATGCTTTTATCATTTTTCGGACCGTATTATTTTTAGTTGCCGGCAGGTTCGGGAAAATTCAGCGATTATCCAATAAACACAGATTTATCCCGCATATAACGGTCAGTAACCCGCCAAAATACGGCGGCTAACTGACCATAAATGTCCGATTCGGTTCAACTAACATTCAGGGGAATAAAAAGCAATTCCCCTGAATGAAGTTTCAC
>Ga0079226_10002013_pt1 | contig 15612 bp, 13 predicted proteins | sample Poulit2014_FD_76345 | JGI IMG/M metagenome (GOLD analysis project Ga0079226, IMG submission 76345) | Agricultural soil microbial communities from Georgia to study Nitrogen management - Poultry litter 2014 | ecosystem: Environmental > Terrestrial > Soil > Agricultural land | place: USA: Georgia...
CACGCTTTGTCCTTTTACGAGCCAGCACACCTCAGTGTTGCTAACAACCTCAGTTCGTCCCTGCTGTGGAAAGCTCATGAACGATTCGGAGACTATGCTGACCAACTGCTAGATAATGCTCAACAGTCTGTCCGCCTGCTGTGTGAACCCACTGGACTCACTCTTGACGGCTGGGTGCAGGACGCTGGCCGTTCCGTTGTTGCATCGGCACAAGATGGCAACGTGATCATCAAGTCGCCTCTCGTAGATGGGCTGAACACCATCCTTGCTATCGCTGGATACTCTCGGGCAGGGTCCGGCCCAGAGGCGTACGCTTTATCCTTTGGCCCAAGTTCACCAGAAACAATGCTGCAATGTGCGATTGCAATGCAGCGCGTTGATGGAAGATATTTGCACGCATCTGAGCGGCCAACATTTGATGAAATTGCCCAGATCGTACGATTGGCAGGTGCCGTTGACCTGACCCAACTTCCGTTACTCCCAAAGTTCATCACACTGACTGATCGACTGGAGATTGAATGTGTTGAAGCACTGCGACGAGCAAATATTCTAGGGGACACCAGTGCAGTTGATGAACTGTCCGTTCTGGCGAGCAGAATCAATCAAAACGACCGACCAACCCGAATCTGTCATGGTGACTTAGACATGCGAAATGTACTGCACCAGGACGGAAAAATCATGGTGATCGATCCTGAGCCACTGATCGCACCACAAGAATTCGATGCCGCAAAAATCACCTTCAGTGCCGGCCTGTGCCCAGAGGAGGTTGCTGAACATCTTGATCTTGACGTCAAACTCACCGTAGACCTGCATCGGTTCTTCACCATTGCAGGCCTTTTGTATTCACGAGTCAAAGGGCACGCAATGTCATAGAGCCTGCCGGACACTGACTGAGCATGACGACTTTAGCCATGAAACAGACAACCTTTCCGCAGCACCCCAATGCAGGTCGCAAGCTATGTACTTACGACGACTTGATGGACGAAATCGGGCACCACTTCTTTCCAGGGCAATATGTGTATGTGGAACAGTGGACCACATCTGAAAGCTCAGAAGACATCATTGAATATGCAATGACTGAAGGATTCATCTTAACGCAGCAGTCCCTGTGGCAAGATTTAGAGCAGTTGGCCTGGCCTCGTCACGGTGAACCCAGCCGCAGGCAGGTTAGCCGAGACGGCTAATATCACTGCGGTGAGGTGGCCTGAGGTCGTGAAATGGGTTTCTGAGGGCCAGACAGAAGGACTCTTCACAGTCAGTCAACTGTCCTCCATTGCCACTGCTGCCGCGTTGAGAACATTGAAGACTCGGCGGGCGATGAAGCGTTTGAGGCATCGTCGGATTTCAGGTTCACAGAACCCAAGTACCAACTACCTGGACAGAGCGTACCGTCAGAGGTTACGTTCCATATGACATGAGATATCACTAAAATAGGTTGCTCCGGCCAAGGGTATCTACTACAACGCCTATGTGATGTTGGATATTTCTTCTAGGTTCATTGGTGGCTGTGTGATGTGCATTCGAGAATTCGCAGCACAGGCTGTGAAGTTCATATAACAGGTGATTGAGATACCTAGGTTTGTCCTCACCGACCGAGGCACATCTAAACCTGTTTCGCGTTGTTATCGGATGTCGGAGTGGTCCATTATATCCATGACCGATGGTCACCAGTAATAATTCATATAGCTTTCAACACACTAAAATATCTGCTTCGCTTGTCGGAATGCTCGGACCCACTGCAACACGCAGGGGCTTCATAGTCGAATTGGTCGGCACCTATAATCATGAATACCGGCATTCCGACATCGGCTTCCACACCAGTCGATATGCATTTCAATTGTCACCGAGGAATTGGGCCAGGTAGGCCATAGCAGCCGAATCGCAAGCATATCCCGATCGCTTCGCTCGCCCGACTACCCAAAAATCTGAAGCTACCTGAACCCGATTAGATCAACCAGTCCAACAGGAGTAACACCACGACACACAACTCGCCACGTAATGACACGCTGGTTTGATTCACCTTAAAAATATAGTGGACTGGCATTGGCCTCTCTTGGCAGATGGGTCGCAACATGATGCCTTCGCACTACCAATGATTAAAAATCGACTATTGACAATTAAATCAACATAAAATTGGGTAGACCAGGAGTATATTCATTACTCCTGGTCTACCGGGTTATAAGGTATATCCTGTTGTTGGCTCGGAAGATAGCGTACAGATAGCTGGTGTGGTGACCGTTACTCTTGGCTCTCAGGGACTATTACAGTTATTCCGTCAAGGTCTTCAGTAACAGGAATCTGACATGAGAGTCTACTGTTTTCTTGACGTTCACATGAGACATCTTCAAGCATAATGTCTTCTTCTTCAGAACGGGGCGGTAGCTTTGCGTCCCAAGGCTCTTCAACGTAAACGTGACATGTTGCGCACATGGCTTGACCTCCACATTCTCCAATAATGCCGTCAATATTATTTTGGAGAGCAGTCTGCATAATTCGCTTGCCTGCCGCTACCGTGATTGTGGTTTGTGCTCCGTCGCTGTCGCGATATGTGACGTTGGGCAATTTTCTTGTTCCTTTCATGGTTTATAAGACATAATCTAATTGTTATGTGAATTCTTTAAACGTTTCTATGCAATTTTTTCAAGCGTGATCTTAGAAAAGTGGGCGGTCAGCAGGAACTGGGTTCTTTGTGGGATCCCATTCGACTAATACATGTTCGGGCCCTCTGAATGACGTATTCGGCAGGTATTCAAACTCTTGGTCCTCTAGAAGCTTCATATGGGGAAGCCGACGGGAGAGTTCCTCCAAGAATATTCTCATTTCAAGACGCGCTAGTGTAGCTCCCATACAGGTATGCGAACCGTGACCGAAGGTGAGATGCCGTCGTGCATTCTTGCGTTGCGGATCGAATGCATCAGGGTTCTCGAACATAGAAGGGTCTCGATTACCGGAAGCCGTGACGATGAGTATTCGGCCACCTTCCGGTATGGTCACATCCCCAACTTGGCTTTCTTGAGTAGCAAGACGTCGCCAAGCTACCACCGATCCGCTTAGGCGAAGGCACTCTTCGATGATTGCTGGAATGCGTGAGGGGTCCTCAACTATTTCATTCCAAGCTGATCGATTTTCTAAAAGGAGCCGTAAGGCATTTCCTGTTGCGTTTGTAGTTGTTTCGTGGGCAGCAAGAATGCCATTCATCATGATGTTCTGGAGATAGTTGTCGTCGATGAGGTCAGGTTGCTCTCGTTGAACCCTGATTGCGTGGGGGATCCATCCTGGTGCATCAGGAGTTGTTTTGAGTTTTTCTACTAGTTGGCCAGCATAAGTCCAGAAATTTGCCATGCCGGTTGCAACGCGAAATTGCTCCTCGCCGGTAGGGTGACCCCAGGTAAACAAAGTCTGCTGCATTCCGAATTGACGGCAGGTTTCAACATCTTCGTCCGGGACACCTAGAAAGATCAAGGCTACGATGCAGGGGACTTCATATAATAGATCGTCTACTAAGTCTGCGTTGCCACGTCGAACGAAGTTATCAATATATGATGTGATAATCTCGCGGATCTGAGATTCCATCGGCGCAACACTATCTGCTTCAAAGGGTTCGAACAATGCACGTCTATGTTCGGTGTGCATTGGTTCATCTTCGTTCACCAAAGCTGGGCCAGGTGCAAATTGATGATCGACTAGAACCTTCATTGCTTCATCAGAGATTGGTGTTATTTGATCGAGTGTGATTGCTGGAGAGTACGTTTCGGGGTCTTTGAAGATGGCTCGAATGTCGTCGTAGCGGGTAACCACCCAGTAATCAAGCAGAGGGCTGTAGAAAACAGGTTCCTCTTGGCGTGCTTCAGCTAGGGATTCTCCAGGATTTACTTGATACGCACCTTCGAAGGGATTGAAAGTACTCGCCAAGTGAGAAACCGGACATCCCGTAGGAGTTTTTAATGCGTTCTTATTGGCCCCGCCGCTGACGGGACATGCGCCGCTGGGAGTAGGAGTAGAGTTTTTAGTAGTCATTTGAACCTCTCGTTTTGCTATAGTGAAATGGAAAATTTTCTTGATTCAGTCTCGTGAGAGTAACGCATTCATCGAATAGAGATGTGAAAGTTGGAATCCTTCACAGCTCTTATGATTCACTTGCAGCCACTGGACGCTTTAGTTTAGGGTTCCGCGCAAGTTCTCTAAGATTGAGAGAAGTGTCTGCCGTCTGTTCTGGGGATATAGGGATGCGTTGGCTCAAGATACGTCTCGCAGCCATATGATCGGAAGGACTGTTGACTGATTCAACGGCTGTTAGTTTGCCTTCGCGAAAACAGAAAATAGAAAAATTATTTTCCTGGTCTCCTCGCACGACGGTTTCATCTGTCGCTCCTACCAAGCCAGCAATCTGAAGCTTCCATTTTCCTTGAATTGACCAGAACCAGGGGAGATCTCGGTACCCCTGTGAGTCTGTATGTTTTCCTAATATTGATTTAGCCGCGTATTTTGCTTGATCTGTAGCGTTCTGTATTGACTCGAGTCGAGTACGCTGATTTGCGTAGGGGCTGGGAAAGTTTGCGCAATCGCCTACTGCGAATATATCGGGATCGCTCGTGACCATTTCTGTATCCACGACTATTCCGTTTTCTACAGCTAACCCACACTTCTCCGCTAGTTCACTGCGGGAGGTTACTCCGACGCCCACTAGGACGAGATCTGCAGGATAGATTGTGCCTGTCGTACTAATTGCGGAGAGCACGTTACCCTCAGGCGAGCCTTGGAATGAAGCGATTCCTTCATTCAAACGCAGATCAATCCCTATCTTCTGATGTGCTTTGATAAACCATCGACTCATCTCTGTCGAGAGGGCACGAGCCATTGGTCGTTCAGCGTACTCCAATACTGTGACATCGAGGCCTCGATTCTTTGCTGACGCTGCGAACTCCAATCCGATAAAACCTGCGCCCACAATAACTACGGACTGAGCTGCGGTAAGCCGGGAATATAAAATCTCTGCGTCGGCCAGTGTCTTGAGACTCTGGATGCCTACGAGATCACTGCCTGGAACTTTAAGGGTGCGGTTTTTGGCACCGGTGGCAAACACTAGTTGCGAATAGGAAATTAGTTCACCGGTCGACAGTTCAACATTTTTGTTAGATCGGTCAATCGAAGAGACATTGCTCCCCAAGCGAAGATTTATCTGATTATCCTTAAAAAACGAGGCGGGTCGTAAAGGTATTGGTTGCAGCATTTCCGCCGATGACGCTGTCTCTTTAGACAGAGGGGGACGCTGGTAGGGTGTAGCTGTTTCTTGTTCGAGAAGCGTTAAAGTACCGTTGTAACCTTCTTTTCTCAACGAGTCGGCGACTTGGACTCCGGCGTGGCCGCTGCCAATAATAACGATGTTTTGTTTTTTATCTTTTATGCTCATATAGTTCATATCGTTTCTGAAGCGGTTTCTTGGGTTTTTAGCTCTGATTGAATATCTTTCAGGTTTTGGAATGCCCTACGGAACCCTGTTGTTTATAGGGAATACCCGTAGGGATGACTGCTTTTAATTCGGTTTGTTATGACTAGAGGCCGTTATAGAACACGTAGCATATACTGCGTTCTAATGTATTTTCGGCAAGCTGAGCTTCACTCAAGGTAATGTATGTCAACCAATAGGTTGTAGCCTTTTCCTTGGTATAATTGCAGAAATCGAAAGTGGGTAATGTCAGGTTCGATTAGCGTATACGCGTGTTTATCATTGATTTCGATGATTTTATTCGTGCGGTGTGACGTTCGCGTGACCATCGACCCACTCAGACAAGGGTCGCCCCATCATGTCGGAGGTTCTTGCCGATGGCCGCGGGCGAAAGTGGAACGCGGAACTCGTTGGGATCTTGGCAAGTATTTGGGCTTCTTGCTGCCGTCTCAGGTAAAGCGACATCACCGGTAAAGAAAATTGTTTGTTTAGACGTGGCTCCTCAACAGTGGAGGGAGCGTGTTTTTTCTTCAAGTGAGCTGTGAAGCTTATTTAGGGGGACGTCGAAATAAGCCTCGGTCGCGCCTGGGGGCAGAATGCTTATTATAAGAACTCCTGTGTAACTAGCTTAGTGTGATCTTGACCATACTGCTGTCACGTTCGTGTTTACCAGGGGAGGTTCGTTATCTGCACACTAGGAGTTTGGGGATTTGTTTGGATAATGGTTACTTCTGTGTGAACGATTGGTTGCGCGTCTCTGAGGGGCTTTCTCCAAAGGTTTTCGTATATTGCACAGCGAAACGCCCGGGCTGGAAAAAGTGCCACTTTGCGGCGATATCTTCAATTCGGGTCGATGGAAGTGCCTGCTGCAGCTCTTTTCGTGCCCTCTTCATTCGGACTTGTCTAAGCATCTCCATAGGCGTGGTATCCAGATGCTTGCGAAAGGCCATTTGTAATGAGCGTGTGCTAACGTGCGCTGCTGCTGCAATTTCTCCGACGGTCAGGGGTTTGTCTGCATTGGTCTCGATAAATTCTTTCGCGTGTTTTATGTACGACAAACCTAGGTCGGGTGGATGTCCAGTGAGTGCTGACAGATAATTATTTTCTGCCACTAGTAAAAGTCCCCGAACCATTGTGAGGGCTGCAGTTTCTGCAACCAGTGGGTTGGCTAGCGGGGCAGTTGAACTATATAGGCTCTGACTAAGTAGTTTCAGAGATCCTAGCCATTGTTGTGCTGCTTGTGTTCGAAGTTCAAGGGATCCTGAGAAGACGACAGTTTGGTTAGGTTCTTGGCCTAATAACAATGTAAGTTCTCGATCAATTATTGTTTTTGGAATTTTTAATGCCAAAAGCTGGGCTGAGTTATGCCATCCGTGTATAGCTGCGGTATCGTCTGGTCCGTGTATTCCTGCACGCCTTGGGGACGCTAAAACTCTTTGGTCTCCACACTTTAGTTGAATGTCTCCATGTATTGGGAGGTTGACATGGTATACATCTTCGAGTTGTCCAGTACGAATGCGAACATGCGAAGAATATTCCAAAGTGCCGAGAGTGATTCCGATTATTTCGATAGCGTGTAAACGCATTTTGAAATTTTTAGTTTGTTCTGGCAAGGCCAGGCTGTGCGGATAGTAAACTTCACTGCCGGCGATGCGGGCCTCGTCGGGACAGTCGCTTACTATCGAAGTTTGCTGCAACGGTTGCTGAATACAGAATGTGTGAGGCATGCCACTATTAGAGCACTCGTGATTGGAGACGACAAGGGTCTTCGTAAGCGGCAAAGAAGTCTGGCTTTTAGGAGCTCATTTTCCATCCGCAGTTCACGATCGTCGGCTTGCTGTCCAGGTTCTGGATCCTGATTTTTGACGATAGGGTACACCCCAATCTCCCGGGGTGTCGTCATGAATCTGCAGTTCTGTGGCGACTTGGTCGATAAGCTGGTCGTTTGTATGGTCTTATAAGGACTATATGGCATCTGCCAGGGTTAGTGTATCGATTGAATCATTGCTAAGTCTGTGTGAGCTGCTGCGATCTATTGGATGGTTCCCGCAAGTATCGTGAGGTAAGCTACATGGCTACTAGTTGCGGTGACTCTCGGTTTCCATGTCGCCATAATGCGTGCGGCTTCTAAGACTGTTTCTTCATTTGGGTGTGATCATTGCCAGGTGCTGTTTCAGTGATGGGGTCTGATTCGTCAGCATCGTTGGTTGGTAAGAGTGCTTGGGCTACGAAGATCACGACGGCTGCAACGACGATGGCTACACAATGAATATGAGCTTGGTGCGGTTCATAGGACACCTTTTTCGACCAGGATCGGCTGTGGGTCAGTGGCATATGGTCATACGTGGGTTTGGTGTCGTCTGCTGCTTCGGTGCTGATCTGGAAGTGCACGTTAGGACTGGAGGCATTACCTGTGGCACCCTCGGTGCATGGGGCTGTGCCAGCGGCCACGGTGTCGCCTTGGATGACGCTGGTACTACCGGTTTGGCAGTGGTGGAACTGCATGACCAGGTTTAGTTCGTTGGTCATGCGGCCAATGATGTATTCGCCTTGGTATTGATTGGTGCCAGTCGCGGTGATGTGCAGATCGGTTGCCGCAAGAGCGGTTGTGCCGCCACCAGTGGAGAAGTCCACGCCACCATGATGTGCGGTGTACTGATTGCACTCTGCTTCAGCCGGGCATGGGTGGGATCCAAAACCAGAGGACACACCGCTTCCGGGGAGTGAGTGGGTCCATTCACCGATGCCTAGTACTACAGCCGCGTTTGTAGAGTGTGGCCTCGCGCCTGGTAGTGATATTGCTGGGCCCGGTATTGGTGCCGGCGTCGCCACCTGGAACGTTGGAGCACGTTTTCTGGGTCGGGGGCGTTGGGCCATGCGACTTTGACAATGAGTCGTCGGATTTCTGGCAGGGAGAGTCTTACCAGAGTCCCGGTACCTGGATGTGGGCCCCCTTTTTAGCCCGGATGGCGCTGAGGAATGCCTGGGCGAACATGAATAAGGTGATGTGGCGATACCAGCCGGTGTATTGGCGGACTTGGTAATGGTCTAACCCGGTTTCACCTTTGGTGGTTTGGAAGGTTTCCTCGATGGCCCACCGGGCCCCGGCGACCAGGGCCATGGTGATCAACGTGGTATTGGCTGGCGTGTAGCACACGAAATAGGCCAAATCGGTGGGGTCTTTTAACGACCGTCGTGCTAGTAGCCAGTGCTCGCCGTCGGTGGTGGGCCCATTGATGCGTTGCCGCGCCCAGGCGTATCGCCGGTCGCCTTTGGTCCCGGCGCCTGCGGTACGTGTCCGCCAGGCTCGGGCATCCAGGGACCCGATGACTTCATCGGCCAGGCCTTCCACACCCAGCGTTGTTGCGCTGGGGGTCATGATGGTGTGGTTTTTGGGTACGGCCAGTACGTAATGCATGCCACGGGCCTGCAAACGATGCCGCAGCTGGTGGTTGGCACCATACACGGTGTCACCGGTGGCCCATTGGGCTTGGATGCCCGCATCCAAGGCACGGCCAATCATCGCAGCAGCCAATTCTGGTTTAGTGTCCATGCCCCGATGATCGGGAATCCCGGCCTTGGCGCAGCGGTCCGAGTCATCGATCCATGCCTTGGGGATATAGAGTTCTCGGTCTACAAAGGTGCGTCCATGCTTGGTGGCGTAGGTCAGAAATACCCCGATCTGGCAATTCTCCACCCGACCAGCCGTCCCGGAATATTGCCGAGCCACCCCAGCCGAAGCAGTACCCTTCTTCAGGAACCCCGTTTCATCAATGGCCAAGATTCCTGCCGGATCCCCCAGGTGTTTGATCACGTAGCCGATCAGTGCGTCCCGGACGGCGTCCGGGTCCCAATCGGTGGTCGATAACAAGCGTTGCATCCCATCCGGGGTCACCTGCCCAGCCCGCTCCGACAACGTCCACGAGTTCTTACGCTCCTCATCCGACAGTAACCCCTGGATATAGCCGATCGCGTTGTTGCGCGGCTCAGTCCGGGCGAACTGACCACCAATCAGATCACGGATCTCGTCCAGCCCCTGGGCCCATTCTTGTATTTCTGCCACACCAATATTGTCACCCATATGACAGGATTAACGCGACATTTCAGCAATGTCCGATTAAACCGCCGACACCACCAGAAATAAGCACGACTGTAGTACTAGGTCGCCAATCGTCGAGCCCCCTGGTGGGTGCAGTCTGGGGAAAAATTCATCTGTGCACGGCCCATGATGGTTGGTATATAATCTTGGGTTTCTGGATAGGCATGGAATGCCGCCGTATTGGGCGATGCTCGGCTTCTAGCGACAACCGAGCCAAATCAGTTACCGGGGTGGTCCCACAATTAACCGCATCGGTGCGTTCGAAGAAGACATCTTCGCGAAGGATCAAGCAGTGATAGAAACCAGTGCGAAAAAACATTCAGAGGTGGTTACGAGGGTCAAATATGGGTAGACGAGGGGCTGGTACTACAATGCGATATAAGCATCAGGCTGCCGCTGTTTCTAATTCTGCTCTTGTTTGGTGACTACAGTATTAGAGACTACTGCTGCTTCACGGGCCACGAACGCCGATCAAGGCCACACCCCATCCGCGGTCACAGCTCTAGAGGTTAAATAACTAACTTGCCAGTCGGTCTCGGGCCGGTCAAGCCCAACCTTACAATTTGTTAGAGCGTGCTAAGGTCGGGCCCCCTTATTTCGAGCTGTAGTAACATCAGCGCCATGTTACCTAGATCACACGAGACTCCGGTTCAAGACAATACTTGGGGTACTGCCGTACGGAGTACGGATATGGACGAAGCTCAGACCATTGGTGGCCGGGTATACTATCCGCACGGCCTGCAACTGTTAAGACACGGTAGTAGATTTCAGATGAATCTTCGTTCCATGCACCTCATGGATACGACCATCGGTTTATTGGAATATGCGTCACCGGTGCGTATCCGTACAGATGCTCTTGGCGATGCTTATCAAATCAATTTTGCGCTGCATGGACGTCTAAAAATGACGTACGGTGAACAGGAAATCATCACATCTCCGAGTGTGGCCAGTATCCATGGCCCGGAAGAGGAAACGGGTGTGGAAGGGTGGGCACAGCCTGCGCGCATGTTCGGCCTGAAGATACCAGCTACTCTACTGCAACAGGAACTCGAGGTAATGCTTGACCGATCTGTCACTCAGCCTGTCACTTTCGCGGGTTGGCTGGAGTTGGATTCCAAACAAGGGCAGGAGTGGCGAAGGGCTGTGGGGCTTGTGGAACAAGCTTTACGTCCGCAAGTTTCGATGCTGAGCAGTCCCCAAATAGCTGAGGCGGCGGTTCAAGCGGTCATTCGAGGATTGCTCTTCGTTGCGCCGAACAACTATACGGCGGAGCTTACCGGGAATGTCCCGGCAATCGGGCCAACATTTATGCGACGTGCAGTGGAATATATTGACAACAATGCCCACCGACCATTGACTGTCGGAGATATTGCAAAAGCTGTGCATGTGAGTGTGCGCTCCTTGCAGATGGGCTTCAAAAAGCACCTTGGGTCTTCACCCATGGCAACTGTGCATAGTACACGGATGCAGCGGGTGCGAGAGGAGCTCTTGAGAGCGCCCAATACGGCCACTGTCAGTGAAATCGCTGCCTTGTGGGGTTTTTCGCAGGCCGGTCGTTTTGCTGTGCAATATGCGCAGATATTTGGGGAGAGTCCCTCAGATACGTTGAAGAAGTCAGCGATTTACTAAGGTGCTGGAAACGTCCTATGCAAATTGCGCAAAGCTCTCTTGTTCGAAGCTAGCGCAGCCGGAAGTATGGGATCCATCACATTTCTGGGATTAATTAATCACCTAACTTTAGGAGTTTAGATGTCACGTATACTTCCGCCCGATGTCAGCGAGCAGGATTTTGAGGCAGCACTCACTGAGTTCCGCACTGTTCTCGGGACCGAATGGGTCCTTTCTACCGCAGAAGAGCTTGAACCGTTCAAAGACCCTTTCCCCACAACGAACGGGACTGAATTCTCTCCAGGTGCCGTTATTTCGCCTGAAACGCCGGAACAGATCCAAGAGATTGTTCGGATTGCAAACAACTACAAGATCCCGTTGTCTCCTGTCGCTACCGGAAAAAATCTCGGATATGGTGGGGCAGCACCGCGTATGTCGGGGGCAGTTGTCGTTAACACCGGTGCTCGGATGAATAACGTTATTGAAGTCAACGAAAAGTATGCTTACGCTTTGGTCGAGCCGGGCGTGACCTATTTCGAACTCTACGACTACATTCAAGACAAAGGTTACGATCTTTGGATCGATGCCCCCGACCTCAGCTGGGGTTCCGTCGTTGGCAACACTTTGGACCGTGGGGTTGGATACACACCTTATGGAGACCACTGGCAATGGCAGACAGGGTTGGAAGTTGTCTTGCCAGACGGTGACCTGATGCGCACCGGAATGGGCGCTTTAACCGGCTCTGACACATGGCAACTTTTCCCGTACGGATTTGGGCCTTATCCCGACGGCCTTTTCAGTCAGTCCAACTTTGGAATTGTTACGAAAATGGGTATTGCTCTGATGCCAGCGCCGCCGGCTTCTGAAACATTTGTGATCACCTTTGAACACGAATCGGACCTCGAGCAGGTGGTCGATATCATGCGTCCGCTACGAATTGGTATGGCACCATTGCAGAATGTGCCAGCAGTCCGAAACATCTTCATGGATGCAGCAGCTGTCTCGCACCGGGATGAGTGGCACACCGGGGACGGTAATTTTACTGCTGAAGAGGTCCGTACCATGCAGCGCGAGCTGAACTTGGGCTATTGGAATCTTTACGCCACAGTTTACGGACCGCCAGCGCAGATCGAGTCGTATTTGTCGATGATCAAAGATGCTTTTCTTCAGGTGCCTGGTTCACGATTCTTCACTACGAAAGATCGGCCAGAAACTGCAGAGGATCGTGGCGCGCACGTCTTGCATGATCGGCATAAAATTAATACCGGGGTACCTACGATTGAAGAACGGCACCTGCTGGAGTGGTTGCCTAACGGCGGGCATATCTGTTTCTCCCCGGTTTCTGCCCCCGACGGTGCCGATGCCATGAAGCAGGCGACTATGGTGCGTGAACGAGCTGAAGAGTTCGGTCATGATTATGCCGCTCAGTTTGTTGTCGGCCTGCGCGAAATGCATCATATTTGTCTTTTTGTTTACGACACATCACGCCCTGAGAAACGTGACAGCGCTCTTCAAATGACACAAGTTATGGTCAATGACGCAGCGACCGCGGGGTACGGGGAATACCGTACGCACCTGGCACTGATGGACCAAGTCATGGAGACATTTGATTACAACGACGGGGCGCTGCTCCGTTTCCACGAGCGTATTAAAGATGCATTAGACCCCAACTCCATTATGGCACCGGGGAAATCCGGAATTTGGGGACAACGTTTTCGTGATCGAGGTTTAGAACTAAACACGAAGAAACCCAGTGATACTCTCCCTACCGTGTGAGAAGAAGATCGATATGAATACCGATAAAACAACCACCAAAACCCTTCAGACTCTACCAAAAATCCTTACCACTGGACGGTTATACATTAACGGGCAGTGGCAGGACGCTACCGGGGAGAGAACCACCGACGTCATCAATCCCGCTACCGGACAGTCTCTGGCCACGGTTGCCGCAGGCACTGTTGAAGACATCGATTTAGCAGTGCAAGCTGCCCAGCAAGCTTTTGAAGATGGACGTTGGTCAGGCCTATCTGGCCGGCAGCGTTCGCGTATTCTCAATCAGGTTTCTCAGATCATGCGAGAACGTGAGGATGAGCTTGCGCTGGCTGAAAGCCTTGATGTGGGAAAGCCCATCACGCTTGCGCACGCTGTCGATGTGGCGACCGCAGCTGACCAGTATGAATACACCGCAGCCATCGCTCAACAGCTGGACGGATCCGTACGTGAAACGCCACTAGCGGCCCACGCTTACACTCGTCGTGAGCCTCTTGGGGTCGTGGCTGCGATCACACCTTTCAATTTCCCTTTGATCCTATCCAGCACCAAGATTGCCACTGCTTTAGCAGCGGGCAATACCGTTGTCCATAAACCCGCTGCTGACACGCCACTGTCTGCCTTGCTGATGGCCGAGATCCTGACGGAAGCCGGTGTACCAGACGGGGTCTATAACGTCGTTACAGGTCCTGGTAGTAGCTTGGGAGATCATCTCGTGAGACATTCCGGTATCCATAAGGTGGCATTTACCGGCTCCACGGAAGTTGGTGCTCACGTGGCATCGCTGGCAGGATTGAACCTGCGCCCGGTTACAGCAGAACTGGGTGGCAACGCAGCAAATATCGTCTTTGCTGATGCGGATGTTGATAAGGCAATTGAGACAATTATTAGCGCCTTCGTCTTCAACGCCGGTCAATTCTGTATGGGAGGACCACGTCTTCTGGTGGAACGCCCGGTATACGACACCATCTTAGAAATCCTGTCACAGGCCGTACCGAACGTTCCGTTCGGGGACCCGACAAATCCGGAAACTGTCGTTGGACCATTGGCCAGTCAGAAACAATTTGATAAGGTTTCGCAGCATGTCGAAGCAGCTCGAGCTGCCGGCGGTCGTATGGTCTGCGGTGGAGAGCCCTTGGATTTGGACGGCGGCTTTTACTACAAGCCAACGGTCATTGCAGATTTGCCTCCCGACGCTGCTGCCATCCAGGAAGAGATTTTTGGGCCAGTCCTCACGGTCCAGCCATTCGACACCGAGCACCAAGCGATTGAGTTGGCTAACGGGACTGAATACGGTCTCGCAGCAGGATTGCAGACTACGTCGATTTCTCGAGCGCACCGTGTCTCGGCGGCTCTTGAGGCTGGTATCGTCTGGGTCAACGGGTGGGCTCAGTTAGATCCTGCGATGCCATTCGGCGGAGTCAAGAACTCCGGGTGGGGACGAGAATACGGTCCTGAGGCCCTCGAATCCTATACCCGGACGAAGTCAGTCATCATCTCTATTGATCAGGAGCAGTCATGAGTGTTAGCACCGAAGCTGCCGTCGTAGAATCCCCTGGCGCCGCTTTCCAACTCCAACAGGTGACTTTAGGTGAGTTGCAAGCTCACGAAGTCCTGGTGGAGGTTAAGGCGGCAGGGCTATGCCATACGGACCTCTCGGTAGCCTCTGGTGGCTTGCCATTCCCACTACCTGGTGTTTTGGGACATGAGGGGACCGGCATCGTCGTGGAAACCGGTGCAGGTGTCACTCGCGTCCGACCCGGTGATGCGGTGGTTATGTCTTTTACGTCCTGCGGACGCTGCCAGAGCTGTCGCAGCGGCCACCCGGCGTATTGCGATACCTGGTTACCGGACAATCTCATGGGCGGAGCTCGAGCAGATGGGAGCTCACCGATCACTCGAGAGGGTAAAGAACTTGGAGGACATTTTTTTGGACAGTCTTCTTTCGCACGGATGTCCGTAGCCGATGAACGCAGCCTCGTGAAAGTCGAAACAACTTTGCCATGGGAACATTTAGCACCTCTGGCATGCGGGGTGCAAACCGGGGCCGGTGCCGTGTGGCACGCCATACGGCCCGAACCGGGATCCAGCCTGGTGGTATTCGGAGCGGGCACCGTCGGCCTTTCGGCAATTATCGCTGCATCATTATCCCCAGCAGTTACCATCGTTGCTGTGGATCGAATGCAATCACGACTCAACATAGCAGCAGAGGTAGGCGCCACTCATACTGTGGTTGCGGATAAGGAAACTGACGTGGTTGCGCGGATCCAAGAACTCACCGGAGGAGGCGTCCACGCAGCGATCGAAGCCACCGGACAAACCAGCGTATTGGAACAGGCCGTGGCATCAACCAGGCCCCGGGGTCATGTCGTTTCCGTAGGCGCCCCACCCTTTGGAGCTACCGCCGCCATCGATGTGAACTTCATAATGCCCGGTCGTCATATAGAAGGCCTCACCCTGGGCGACAGCGAGATAGAGACGTTGATCCCAGCACTCATCGCTCTGGCAGAAACTGAGCGATTTCCCGTAAAAAAACTGGTTGACGTATACCAGCTGGAAGACATCAACCAGGCTGTCGAAGACACTCGGACGGGAGCCACAATTAAACCAGTGTTATTACTATGCTGACCAGCAGCAGCTAAATATTAGGGTGCAACTCCGCGTCATAATGTGTCTTTGCCACATCCAC
>Ga0079226_10002014_pt1 | contig 15608 bp, 11 predicted proteins | sample Poulit2014_FD_76345 | JGI IMG/M metagenome (GOLD analysis project Ga0079226, IMG submission 76345) | Agricultural soil microbial communities from Georgia to study Nitrogen management - Poultry litter 2014 | ecosystem: Environmental > Terrestrial > Soil > Agricultural land | place: USA: Georgia...
CCGGAGCAGCGCCTCGTGTGGCCGGAGCAGCGCCTCGTGTGGCCGGAGCAGCACCTCGGGCGAGGTTTCCCTGTTGGCGCGCACTTCTGAGTGCGGGTCTATATGGAAACCTCGCCCCAATAGCGTGAAACCTCGCCCCAGCAGCGAGGAGATCAGCCCGAACAGCGCGAGAGCTCGCCCAGCAGCGTCCAGGGTCGACGCTGTGAGGACGCGCCCGTCGCCCAGCGATACGCGATCGTCCCACTCTCCGAGACCGCACGCCCCGCGATTCGACACCGGAAGGGCCGGCGCTGTAACCTCACACACATGAACGTCCTTCTCGTCGTCATTATGCAGCGCGCGGTGACCCCGTAGCTGTCGACTGACGACGTCCCGCGCGCCCTTTCCGGAACGGAGGGGCGTTTTTTTATGCGAGGCACTCCGTCCCGGGGTCAGCAGCGCAGAGGAGAGCGGGGCATGAGGGCGCCGCTCAAGGCGTCCATCAGGGAATCGATCACACGAAGGAGCCCATCGTGGCAGGCCCAGCACCGGCGCAGTCCCCCCGCGCCACACCCACTCCCAGTCCCGTGCCCGCTCCGGGCGGCGCCGCAGTCCGCGGTCCGCGCTCGCAGCCGGAGGTGATGACCGGCGCTCAGGCGATCATCCGCACCCTCGAGAAGCTGGGCGTCGACACCGTCTTCGGCCTTCCCGGCGGCACGATCCTCCCCACCTACGACCCGCTGCTGGACTCCGAGCAGATCAACCACGTGCTGGTCCGCCACGAGCAGGGCGCCGGACACGCGGCGACCGGCTATGCCGCGGCGACCGGACGCGTGGGCGTCTGCATGGCGACCTCCGGCCCCGGCGCGACGAACCTCGTCACCCCGATCGCGGATGCGCACATGGACTCCGCCCCGCTGCTGGCGATCACCGGTCAGCAGTCCTCCAAGCTGCTGGGCACGGACGCCTTCCAGGAGGCGGACATCGTCGGCATGACGATGCCGGTCACGAAGCACTCGTTCCTCGTGACCCGTGCCCAGGACATCCCGCAGGTCATCCGTTCGGCGTACCACATCGCGAGCAGCGGCCGCCCCGGTCCGGTCCTCGTTGACGTCACGAAGGACGCTCAGCAGGCGGAGCTCGAGTTCACATGGGACGACGAGTTCGATCTGCCCGGCTACCGGCCCGTCAACCGTCCGCACGCCAAGCAGATCCGCGAGGCCGCGACCCTCATCGCGGAGTCGAGCCGACCGGTGTTCTACGTGGGCGGCGGTGTGATCCGCTCGGGCGCCCACCGGGAGCTCCTCGCGCTGGCGGAGGCGACGAACATCCCCGTCATCACCACGCTCATGGCGCGCGGCGCGTTCCCCGACTCGCACCCGCAGCACCTGGGCATGCCCGGCATGCACGGCTCCGTGCCCGCGGTCGCCGCGATCCAGAAGTCCGATCTGCTCATCGCGATCGGCTCCCGCTTCGACGATCGCGTCACGGGCGAGCTCGAGAGCTTCGCCCCGTCCGCGAAGGTCATCCACGCAGACATCGACCCGGCGGAGATCGGCAAGAACCGTGTCGCGGACGTCCCGATCGTGGGCGATGCCGGCGAGGTCCTCGACGCCCTGCTGACCGAGCTCAAGGCGAACCACTCCGCCGCGCTGGCCGCTGAGCGCCCCTCCTGGTGGGGGGTCGTCAACGGCTGGAAGCAGAGCTTCCCGCTGGGCTTCGAGAAGAACGACGAGGGCCTCTGCGACCCGCAGTACGTCATCCAGCGCATCTCCGCGCTCACCGGCCCGGAGGGCATCTACGCGGCGGGTGTCGGGCAGCACCAGATGTGGGCCGCGCAGTTCGTGGAGTACGAGCGCCCCACGTCATGGCTGAACTCCGGCGGCCTGGGCACCATGGGCTACGCAGTGCCCGCGGCCATGGGCGCCAAGGTCGGCGAGCCTGACCGCCAGGTGTGGGCGATCGACGGCGACGGGTGCTTCCAGATGACCAACCAGGAGCTCGCGACCTGCGTCATCAACAGGATCCCGATCAAGGTGGCGATCATCAACAACTCGTCGCTGGGCATGGTCCGCCAGTGGCAGACCCTGTTCTACGACGGCCGCTACTCGCACTCGGACCTCAACACGGGCCACGAATCCGTCCGCGTCCCGGACTTCGTCAAGCTCGCGGACGCATACGGCTGCGAGGGCATCCGCGTCACCCGCAACGAGGACGTCGATGAGGCGGTCCAGCGCGCGCTGGACATCGACGACCGCCCCGTCGTCATCGACTTCGTGGTGCCGGCGGACGCGATGGTGTGGCCGATGGTGGCCGCCGGCGTGAGCAACGACCACATCCAGTACGCCCGCGACATCCGCCCGGACTTCTCCGGCGAATCCGAGGAAGGTGAAGAGGCATGAGCCGCCACACACTGTCCGTCCTCGTCGAGGACAAGCCCGGTGTGCTCACGCGCTTCACCGGCCTCATCGCCCGCCGCGGCTTCAACATCCACTCGCTGGCGGTGGGCACCACGGAGATCGTGGGGCTCTCCCGCATCACGGTCGTCGTGGACGTCGACGACACGCCGCTGGAACAGGTGACCAAGCAGCTCAACAAGCTGGTGAACGTCATCAAGATCGTGGAGCTGGAACCGGAGACCTCGGTCCGCCGTGCCCACATGATCTTCAAGGTCCGGGCCGATGCCGCGGTCCGGGTGCAGGTCGCCTCCGTCGTGGAGATGTTCGACGCCCGCATCGTGGACGTCGCCGTCGATGCGGTGAGCGTCGAGGCGACCGGCGAGCAGGACAAGGTCGATGCGCTCCACCGGGTGCTCGAGCCGTTCGGCATCAAGGAGATCGTCCAGTCCGGGACGCTCGCGATCGGTCGCGGACCGAAGTCGATGACCGACCGCGCGGGCCGCTGAACCCCGGCACACCCACCCCGACGCCGAGGTGCGGGTCGCCACGGACGGCGACCGGCACCACCCGCGCGAGCAGCGGTGGGCCGCCGTCGCCCGGACCGCGGGCTCCGGCGGCGAGCAGCGGATCTGAGACAGCATTCCGGGCCGCTGGGGCCCGTACTACGCTGGGATGCGGGCACCCGTATCCCACCTTTCGAGAAGGAGAAATCCCATGGCAGCAGAGCGCTTCTACGACGATGACGCAGACCTGTCCGTCCTCCAGGGCAAGAAGGTCGCCGTCATCGGCTACGGCTCGCAGGGCCACGCTCACTCACTGAGCCTGCGCGATTCCGGCGTCGAGGTCCGCATCGGCCTGAAGGAGGGCTCGTCGAGCCGCGACAAGGCCGAGGCGGAGGGCCTGACGGTCGGCACGCCGGCTGAGGTCGCCGCCTGGGCGGACGTCATCACGATCGCCGCTCCGGACCAGGTCCAGGCGGAGATCTTCAACGGCTCCGTCAAGGACAACCTGGCCGAGGGGAAGACGCTCGTCTTCATCCACGGCTTCAACATCCGCTACGACTACATCCAGGCGCCGGAGGGCGTGGACGTCGTGATGGTCGCGCCCAAGGGCCCGGGCCACGTCGTGCGTCGCGAGTACGTCGACGGCCGGGGTGTGCCGGTGCTCGTCGCCGTCGAGGTCGACGCGTCCGGCGCGGCATGGGATACGGCTCTGGCCTACGCGAAGGCGATCGGCGGCCTGCGCGCCGGCGGCATCAAGACGACCTTCACGGAGGAGACGGAGACCGATCTGTTCGGTGAGCAGACGGTGCTGTGCGGCGGCGCCTCGCACCTCGTCCAGTACGGCTTCGAGGTGCTGACGGAAGCCGGGTACCAGCCGGAGATCGCGTACTTCGAGGTCCTGCACGAGCTCAAGCTCATCGTCGACCTCATGGTCGAGGGCGGCATCGCCAAGCAGCGCTGGTCCTGCTCCGACACGGCCGAGTACGGCGACTACGTCTCCGGCCCCCGCGTCATCACGCCGGAGGTCAAGGAGAACATGAAGTCCGTCCTCGCCGACATCCAGAACGGAGCGTTCGCCAAGCGCTTCATGGATGACCAGGCCGCGGGCGCTCCGGAGTTCAAGGAGCTGCGCGCCAAGGAGGAGAAGCACCCCATCGAGGCCACGGGCCGCGAGCTGCGTCAGATGTTCGCATGGCTCAAGGACTCCGGGGACGACTACGTCGAGGGCACCGCAGCGCGCTGATCGCGCTGCCCCAGCTGGTCGCACAGCTGCACCGCCGGGCCCCGCACCACTTCGGTGCGGGGCCCGATCGCATGCCGAGCGCTCCCGGGTGAGAGGGGCTGTGTGCTATAAGGTTGAGCTGTGACCGAATACCGTTTCGAGACATTTGAACCGGCCCTGGAGAACGGCGCTCCCGACGCGCGTACGACGGCGTACATGCAGGCGGTGCGCGCGGGGTTCCACGACAAGCGCGTCGAAGGGGAGAAGCTCCGCCGCAGGACTGAGAGGGCGATCGCCGACGAACGCGTCTTCACCTCTGTGTATGCGGACCACGCGCCGCAGTTCGCACTTCCTCCGGCGATCCCGGTGGCGACGTTCGCCCATTTCGAGAAGACCGTGAATGTGGGCGGGGGCCGACTCGTGCCGGCGCACCTCATCACGTGGGTGACGGTGCGTCCCACGCACCGCCGGCGCGGTCTGCTGCGCAGCATGATGACGGCGAACCTGGCCCGGGCCTCGGAGTCCGGATATCCGTTCGCGGCGCTCACCGTGACGGAGGGCAGCATCTATCGGCGGTTCGGCTTCGGCGCCGCCACCTGGTACAACGAGATCGTCGTGGACACTCGTGCGGGCTTCCAGATGGCGGTGGAGCCGGACCGACGGGTCGAGATGATCGACCCGCACGTCCTGCGGGATCTGGGTCCTGAGCTCTACGAGCGCTTCCAGCGGATCTCTCCCGGCGCCACGGGCCGCCAGCGTGTCTACGTCGACGTCGCGTCCGGTGACCTCAACCTCACGACGGACGAGGAGGACCTCGCGACGCGTGCGGCCCTCCACTACGACGAGGCGGGGAACCCGGACGGCTACGTGAGCTACCGGTTCGCGGGCTGGGACGTGAAGCCCGCGACCGTCGAGGTGCTCGACTTCATCGCGGCGAGCGACGCCGCGTACTCCTCGCTGTGGGCGTTCCTCGGCGCGATCGATCTGGTGGAGCGCATCACCTTCGGCTACTCCGCGCAGCAGTCGCCGCTGCCGTGGCTGCTGACCGATCCGAGACGCGTGCGGGTGCAGGCGCAGAGCGACGGCATGTGGCTGCGGATCCTCGACGTGAAGAAGTCCCTCGAGGCCAGGCCGTACTCCGTCGAGGGCACGCTCACCCTGGCCGTGCACGATGACATGGACTACGCGGAGGGCGTCTTCCGACTGACCTCCGACGGGGAGAGCGGCACGGTCGAGCGCATCTCGGAATCGTCGGACTCCGCCGCGGGCAGGGATGCGGACCTGCGATTGGGGGTCCCGGAGCTGGGGTCGCTCTATCTGGGCGGCGCGGATCCCGTCGTGCTGAGCAGGGCGGGGAGGATCTCCCCACGGACGGAGGACGCCGCGATCCGGGCGCGGGCCCTCCTCTCGCTCGAGCGCGCACCGTACGCGCCGAACGATTTCTGAGGCGACGCCATGGGACGCTCACCTCTTCTCGACACGTTCGTCGCGAGCGCGCGCTGCATCCGGGCCTGGCCCCTCCTGCAGCGGGGGGACGCCTCGCGGGCGAGCTCGTGCGTGCACGCAGCGGGCGCGGCTGCGACCCCGGAGTGCTCCTCGCCGGTCTCGCGGGAGCCGGAGGGCTGCCGCATGGCCGTGCCGAACGTCGCGGTGACCGACGGCCTGGTGCCGAACCCCGCGGAGCACGAACGACGGTGCCGCCGCAGGCGGGGCTGAGGCGGTTCCCGGAGTGTGATCTGTGTCGTTCCGTGAACGAATGTGACACGGGTTTACAGGCGGGGTGACGGCGCCGCCTAGCCTCGGTCCCATGTCGACCGCCGCGCCACACGTGACCTCCTCCGCTGACTCTCCTGCGAGTGCCTCCGCTGCGCCGTCCGCGGACGCCTCCGTCACCGCGGAGGCGTCTGCGGATTCCACAGCCTCGGCAGTCTCCGCCGGCTCGTCCGCCTCAACCGCGGCCACCTCGGGACGCTCACCGAACCGGCGCTTCCAGGAGGCCCCCTCTCCGGCGCACGCGAAGACGCTGCGGGCCTCGGGCCTCGGCACCGGATCCCAGCAGACCGAGGTCCGCGTCCGGGACTTCACGTTCGTGTCCGACGAGCCGGAGGCGATCGGCGGCCGGGACCGGGGACCGACGCCCATGGAGTACCTCGCGGGATCGGTGACCAGCTGCATCACGGTCGTCATCGACCAGCTGGCCGAGCGCAGGGGCCTGCCCGTCACCGACGTCCAGACCTACATGATCGCGAAGCAGGACACGCGGGGTCTCGCGGGTGCCGCGGACGTCCAGCCCTACTTCCACTCCTCGCGGCTGCAGATCGTCGTGACGACCGAGCAGCGGGACGAGGTGGAACTCATCGGATTCGCTGCGAACGCCGAGCACATCTGCCCGGCGATCAACCTGCTGCGCGATGCGCACACCGGGCTCGAGGTCGTGTGGTCGTTCACCGCGGAGACGACGAGCCGGGCGGCCGAATCGCTCAGCAACACCGCGTGGGGCTACCCCACGGACGGAGCGGTCGACCCGCGTCCGTTCCTCACCGTGGTGAACGCCGACGGGGCAGGAGTGCGCGCGTGACGACGGTCGGACTGTGGACGCTGGGTCTGGCTCTCGCCTACACCGTGTGGCTGGTGGTCGGCGGACGATGGGTCGTCGCGCGGCAGGAGCGGGGCGCGAACTTCTTCGTCAGCGGGCGCACATTCAGCCCGTGGACGGTCGCGTTCTGCATCACCGGCCTGTTCTCCGGGTCGTCCTACATCGCCATCGTGGAGTTGAGCTACCGGACGGGGATCTCCGCGATCTGGTACGGCGTCGCGGAGACCGTGCAGATCATCCTCATCGCAGTGCTGCTGGTCAAGCCGCTGCGCCGGAAGCTCGTCGTGACGGTCACGGGCATCATCGGCGACCGGTTCGGCCGCGCCGCGCAGGCCGTGAGCGCCGTCATCACGGGCTTCACGTTCCCCATGTACTCGCTCGCCACGGCGATCGCCTTCGCCTCCGCCCTGACGGTCATCACGGACGTCTCGCTGTGGCAGTCGATCACGCTGACGGCCGTCGTGCTCTTCGCGTTCCTCGTGTTCGGCGGGATGCGGTCGGTGGCCTTCAGTCAGACGATGAACGTGGTGGTCATCGGGGCGATGTTCGTCGTGGGCGTGTGGGCGCTGCTGGCGTCCCCCGGCATCGACGGACTGCGGGAGTACGCAGAGGCGAATCCGCAGATGACGGCCCCCGCGAGCGCGGGTGTGTCGCTCATCGTCGCGTGGTTCGGGACCTTCATCGTCAACGTGCCGCTCGCGCAGGCCGCGTTCCAGATGTCGATGTCCGCGCGCACTCCGGAGGACGGCCAGCGCGGCCTGTTCCTGGCCGCCGTGATAGGTGCGCCGCTGATCATCCTCGGTGTCGTCGTCGGCATCGCGGCTGCGAGCGTGGTGCCCGGCGACGGGCTGCCGCTCATCGCGATCTCCGAGTACATCAGCGCCGCTGTGCCGCCGTGGGCCGCAGCCGTGTTCTTCGTGGGCATGTGGGCGTGCGCGCTGGGCTGGGCGGGGCCGTGCCAGTTCTCCGGGGCGACGTCGCTGGGTCGTGACCTCGGCGGTGCGCTGCGGCCGCAGGCCACCCAGGCGCAGCTGGTCCGGTACACACGGGCGGCGCTCGTGCTGCTGACCGTGGTGCTCATCGGCTTCAGCATCCTGCGCGCGGAGGAGTCCGCGTGGTGGAACATCATGGCGTGGACGCTGCGCAACGGCGCGACCTTCGCGCCCGTGCTCGCCGCGTTCTTCTGGCCCGTCGCCACGCGCTCCGGTGCGATGGCGTCCCTGCTGGGCGGGTTCGGGGCCGGGTTCGGGTGGTATGCGCTGTCGGGCTTCAGCGCCACCGAATTCTTCCTCGGCACACACCCCGTGTGGGTCGGCATGATCGTCAACATGACCGCGCTGGTGGTCGTGAGTTTGGCGGGCGGTCGGTGGCGCCTGACCGGCGACGCGCGCCGCCGTGCGCGTGGGGGAGCGGCGGCCGGTGGCGCCGGCGTCCTCACCGCGCTGCTGATCGCCAACTGGACGTGGGCCGCGCAGTACGGGCTCACCGGGCTGGCCCTCTTCCTCGTGGCGACGGCGCTGTTCGCCGTGGTGCTGCTGGTGACCGTGCCGGGCGATGGTGATGCGGAGGGTGACGGCGCCGAGGTCGGAGCTGGCGCCGAGGTCGTGGGCGCCGACGCCGGTGGAGCTGGCACCGCCGGTGCTGAGGCGGTGATCGCCGGTGATGGAACCGGAGCCGCCGGTGCCGGAGACCGGGCCGAGTCAGTCGACGGCTGACGAGGGTGGGCCAGGCCTGCCGACGGCCGGCGAGGGTGGGCCAAGCCCGGCGACGGCCGACGAGGACGGGTGCCTGTCTCTCGAATCCGGGGCGCCGGTGTCCCGACTCCTCTTCGAACTGCGCCCCTGGCTGACCGTGCGCGGCGGCGTCGGCACCGTGGCTCGAGGAACCGTGGCTCGAGAAGTTGTGTCCGTGACTCCTATTGTTGTGTAGAACATCGATCAGCAATGGTGCTCGATCGAGGTGACCTGCGGGTCGCGTGTTCGACACGGAAGGAGGTGTGGGACATGAGAGACAGGACTGGTCGGGAATCAGGCGACGGTGGTGGGACCACCGGTGCCGGAGGCCGGGGCTCCGGTGACGGCGCGAATCCGGATCCGACGGATCCGATCGCCGCGCGGCGAACGGTCGACTCTTGCGAAGAGACGTGGACGATCGTGTCGATCCGGGCCGCCATCGCCCGGGTCGCCCGGGGTGAGTACGACTCTGCGTGCGCATCGCACAGGACAGCTGGTGCGGGCGGAGAGCTTCCTGCGTCGTCTGTCCTGCTGGAGGAGTGGGCGGAGCGCGCTCGTGCCGCTGATCGGATGAGAGCCGCGGAGGTCGCCCGGCTGGGTGCGTTCGTGCTCTCGCGGGTCCTCGCACGTCGAGGCGGTGAGGCCGAACTGGAGGCGTTCCTCGCGACGCCGGTCAGCAGCGGGCAGTCGGGGTCCACCGGCGCGGAGGTCTTGGACGATCATCGGCTGTCGACACGCGCGCGTGCCCTGCTCGACCCGGCCGATGCGATCATCGTCGCGGCGGAGCTGAACACCCGCTTGGATTTCGCTCGCCGTGCTGCGGCACGGGCGGTCGTCGCGTTCATCGGGCTGCATGGTCTGCTCGAATCCGCGGCGGCGGGTCGGGTTCGCTTCGAGCGGGTCGAGCGGCTCCACGGTCGTATCGACGACGCCCTGCTCCCGGTGGCTGAGGTGCGGGCACTGGACGGTTTCCTCGACGACCTGAGTCCGGAGCTGTCGCTCGATCAGTTCGAGAAGCTGGCGCGGCGTCACATCCGCACCCTGGAGCCGGTGCCCGTGGACCCGGAAGCGCCGCGGAAGCAGCGGTGCGTGCGGTACGAGAGGTTCGATGACGGCACAGCACGACTGGAGCTGCACGGCCCGATCGTCGTCCTCGAAGGTCTTCACCAGCGACTGCGTGCCATGGCGAGGTCGATCCGTCGCAATCAGCTCGCGGCGATGGGATCGGACGCCTTCGGCCAGACCATCGGTTCAGCTGATGAGGGAAAGTCCAGCGTCGACGAGCGGACCATCGCGCAGCTGATGTTCGATCTGCTGACGTCGTCGCGACTGCACACACAGGTGCGGGTGGCGAGTCCTCGAGCGGGTGGGTCCGTCCCCGCCGCGGCACGCGCTGGCGGCACAGGTGGGTCGGACGAGTCGCGGAAGTCAGCGGAGATGGGTCAGGCAGTGTCTGCGGGTGAACCAGGTGAGACGAACGATGAACTCATCGACGTGTTCTGCCCGACGGACGGTGAATGGCTGCGCAAGCAGGCGGCAGTCACCATCACGGTGCCGATCACGACGGTGCTGGGCCTCGATGACCACCCGGGCGTCGTCAACAGCGATGTGCCCCTGGCCGCGGAGCAGTGCCGCGAAGGGGCGTCCCACGCGACCTCGTGGTACCGGGTTCTCACGGATCCGGCGACCAGCATCGTCACCGATCACGTCGCCCACACCTACGAACCCACCGCGGCGATGCGACGCACCGTCCGTCAGAAGTGGCGAACCTGCACGGTGCCGGGGTGCAGCCAGCCCTCCCAGTGGTGCGAGATGGAGCACTGCTGTCGGTTCTCCACGCTCGACCCGGCCACAGGCGGCCTCACCGTGATGGAGAACCTCCATCCGATGTGCAAGCACCATCACCAGCTCAAGACGGAAGGGGTGATCCGACTCGAACGGCTCGGTCCCCATGAAGCCAGCTGGGTGCTGCCCATGGGGGTGCGTGCGGTGAGGACGGCGCCGCCGGTCGCCGTCGGAGACTCGGTTGCTGAACCCAACATCCTCCTGGCCCGTGCGAGTACCAGGGACGCCGGCCCGGAGGTATGCGTCGCCGAGGACTTCGATGATCCGCCGGAGGTGGTCGACGCGCACGACGTTCCCCCTCCCTTCTGAGCAGGGTCGCGCTGAGTGATGCCGCGCTGAGAGGGACCGGAACGACGAGATTCGAATCGATCGGTCCTGCGGATGAATCGGATCGGACAGTCATGCGGATCGTGCATGCCGAACACCGGATCGTGCGGTGCGGACTGCATGGGAACATGCCAGGCTGGCCCCGTGCTCACCGTCCGATGCGCCATGCCTGGAACTCGCTTCTCCCCGCCCGGAGGACCCCGGCAGAGGCGTCCTGCCCGACACCCCGTGCCCCTTGCAGCCTCACCCTGTGGAAGGACCCGCCTGTGATCACTCAGACCCGTGACGACGACATCCTCACGATCGTCCTCGACAACGAGAGGAAGGCGAACAGCCTCTCTGCGGGCATGCTCACGCAGCTCGTCGACGCGTTCGAAGCGGCCTCCGCGGACCAGTCACTGCGGGCGATCCTCCTCACGTCTGCGGGTGAACGAGGTTTCTCCGCCGGCATGGACACCGCCCAGTTCGACCACGACGACTCCGACCGCGCCTACGCGACGATCACGCACCTGGGCGAGGTGTGTGAGGCGGTGAAGAACTGCGACCTGCCGGTGGCCACCGCGATCCGCGGGTACTGCGTCGGCGGTGCACTCGAGATCGCCGCAGCGGCCGACTACCGTGTGGGCGCGACCGATTCCTGGTACTCGATGCCCGAGGTCCGGATCGGCATCCCGTCCGTGCTGGACGCCGCGAACCTGTGGCGCGTCATGGGCTGGACGAAGGCGACGGAGCTGATCCTCACCGCCAACCGCTTCACGGCGGACGACATGGACCGCTGCGGCTTCCTCAATGCGCTCGTCGAGCCGGGCGCAGTCGAGGAGCGCGCGCTCGGCTACCTCCACGACACGATGGAGTCCGACCGCGCGGTCATCGCCCAGCAGAAGCGCCTGTTCCGCACGTGGCGCAACACCCACGAGCAGGTCGCCATCGCGGACAGCCGCAAGGAGTTCGCCCTCGCGTTCGCGCGGAAGGCAGAGCGCAGCCGTCGCGGGTGATAGTCACCTGCGCAGCGCGATGAGGAGACCGTCCCAACCCTTGACCCCCACGGTCTGCAGAGCGGTGGCGTCCAGCTGAGGATGCTCCGCAACCTCGGCGAGGGCGCGTCGCACGCCCTGAACTCGATCATCGTCGCTGGTCGGGTCGACCACCGCCCCGTTCCGCACGACGTTGTCGATGACGAGGACGGATCCTGTGCGCGTCAGCTCCAGCGCCGCTGCCGGGTACTGCGGGTTGCTCGGTTTGTCCGCATCGATGAATACGAGGTCGAACGGTTCGACGCCGGTAGCGATGAGCTCCTGAGCCCGCTCGGCGGCCGGTCCCACGAGGATGTCGACGCGGTCGGCGACGCCGGCACGCTCGACGTTCTCGCGCGCGACGGCGGCGTTCTGCGTCTCCAGCTCGAGTGAGACGACGAATCCCTCCGGCCCCAGGGCCCGGGCCAGCCACACCGTCGAGTACCCCGCGAGGGTACCGATCTCCAGCACCCTCCTCGCTCGGGCGATGCGTTCCAGCATGCTGAGCAGGGTTCCCTGATTCGGTGCGACCTCGGCGTCCGGCATCGTCGTCGCCCCCAGGAGCCCCCGCACCTTCTCCGTGCGTGCAGGTGTCGCACCCTCCGCGCGCGTCCCGCATCCTCTGCACGGGAACGGGCCCCGCGTCGCTGAGATGCGGGGCCCGGATGTGCACGCGACACCGGAACCGGCGGCGCGCCCCGCCCACCGCCGCAGCCCACCGCCGCAGCCCGCGGTCCCGCGCCTACTCCTGGCTCATGCCCTCCGCGGGCGCGACCCGGGACATGCTCCGCGCGGGCAGGGCCGAGGCCAGGACCGCTGCCGCCACCGCCGCGACCGCGATGGCCGCCAGCGGCAGGGGCGGCACGCTCAGCGTCGGGTCGACCGACTCCGCGACGAGCGAAGCGGTGCCCACCCAGCCGAAGAACGTCCCCAGGCCCACTCCGACGACCAGCGCGATGACCGTCATGAGCAGCGACTCGACCGTGATCATCCGGCCCAGGGCTCCCCGGCTGAACCCGAGCGCCCGCAGCAGCGCACCTTCCCGCCTCCGACCGATCACGGACAGCGTGAGCGTGTTGCTCACACCGATGACGGCGATGACGACCGCCGCGGCGAGCAGCCCCAGCACGACGGCGATCGCCACCTGGAAGGTGTCGGCGTACTGCGCGCGCAGCAGCGACGGGTCCGCGTCCGCCGTGACGTCCAGCGCCGACAGCTGCGAGGACACCGCCTCGATCTGCGCGATCGTCGCGTCATCTGCCAGCCGCACCCACGTCTGCTCCGCAGCGTCACCGCCGGCCGCCGCATCGCCGGCCTTGTCACCGCCGGCCGCCTCATCGCCGACCGCGTCCGCGATCCGCGCAGCGTCCTGCCCGTTCATCAGGGCCGTGCCGGTGGGAACGTCCAGCGACGGGTCGACCGTGAACGTGAAGGTCTCGCCGCCCACGGTGACCGTCGCCTCGCGATCGGCGTAGTCGCTCGTCGCGCCCTCGCCGCCGACCTCGCCGGGGGCCAGTCGGATCGTTCCCGGCGCGATCTCGAATCCGTCGCTGCGCACTACCGAGCCATCGGCATCCTGCGCACTCGCGAGGGTGAGGTCGCCGGTCAGGGCGGCCGTCGCCTCGGCGTCGGCATCCGCGCCCGAGGCCCCGGCCGGCGCATCCGCGACCGTCACCTCCGCGTGGGCGGCGGGGACGACGGAGCGTTCCTCGACGATGGTGGACTCGTCGAGCACGGCCTCGACCTGGTCGCCGGATCCGTCCACCACCAGGTCGACGGGCGTGTCCTCTGCCGTCGACAGCTCGATCGTGCGCTGGAGGCTCGCGGCGCCCACGAGCACGGCGGACACGAGCGTGATGCCGATCAGCAGCGCCGCGGTCGTCGACGACGAGCGTCCGGGAGCGGAGCTCGCGGACCGGCCCGCCAGCAGGATGGGCGTCGATCGCCCGGTGACAGCGGACAGAGCACGGCCCATGAGTCCGATGAGCGGCGGCACGAACACGCGCGCCGCGACCAGCACGGCGATGAAGAGCGCGAAGCAGCCGAGAATGCCGATGAGCACGGACTGGACGGACACCGCCACGAGGCAGCCGGTGAGACCGCCCGCGGCCAGCAGCCCGCCGACGACCGCGCGGACCCAGGGGAAGCGCGGGCGGGCGGGGGAGACGTCGGCCGGCCGCAGGGCCTCGATGGGCGAGACCCCGCCCGCCTTGAACGCCGGGACCATGCCGGCGAGGACCGTGACGGCGATGCCGACGAGCGGACCGACCAGCAGCGCGGCGGGTGTGAGCGAGACCTGTGCGAAGTCCGGTATCCACAGGACGCGGACGAGCCCCGACAGCCCCCAGCCGATGAGCAGACCCAGCGCCACGCCGACCGCCGCGCCGACGACGCCGAGGACGAGCCCCTCGAGGAGCGTCGCGCCGCGCAGCTGCCGCGCTGTGGCGCCGACCGCACGGTAGAGCGCGAGCACGCGGGCCCGGGAGGCGACGAGCACCTGGAACGTGTTCGAGATGACGAGCGAGGCGACGCCCACGGACAGGAGCCCGAAGGCGACCCCGATGATCGCGAGCATGTCCGCCGATCCGGACAGGTCCTGGATCTGCTGCTCGACGACCTCCTCGACCGTGGACACCTCGACCGGTGCCGAGTCGAGCGCCTCGTCGATCGTCGCCGCCAGCGCCGCCGGATCCTCACCGGCGGCGGCGCTCACGCGGATCGCCGTCGGCAGGACCTCCGCGGGAGCCTGCTCGAGGCCGTCCTCGGTGAGATGGAGGGTCAGCTGGACGGACGAGGTGCCGGGCAGCAGACCGGAGACGGTGACCTCGGTCGAGTCCGTGCCCGCCGCGGCCGCAGGGGCCTCGAGCGTGACGGTGTCGCCCACCGTCACCCCGAGGGCCTCCGCGTCCGGTGCGGTGAGCGCGAGTTCATCGGGGGAGTCCGGCAGGGTTCCCTCGAGCGGATCCGCGCCGTCCGTCAGGAGTCCCGTGACGGAGGCGGAGACGCTCGAGGTGCCCGCGCTCTCCATGAGGAAGCCGGACTGCTCGATGTGGGCGGACTCGACCCCCTCGACCGCGGTGACGTCGTGCAGGAGGTCGTCGGAGAGGACCTCGGAGGGGTCGGGGGCATCCGCGGTGTCGTCGGGCTCGTCGGCCATCACCGCGACGTCTGCGCCCGCCCACGACGAACGGACCTGGTTCCCCAGCGTATCGCCGAAGCCCTGTGCGAACAGCAGTGCTGCGACCATGAACGCCACGGACACGGCGATCGCGATGCCCGCTGCGACGAGCCTGCCGGAGGCGCTGCGCAGGTTCGACAGTGCGATGCGGATCATCGTGCACCTCCTGCGTGCGCCGCGTCGGATGCCTGCCGGGAACCAGCGGTGATCCGCGTGAGGGCGGCGGCGACGGCCTCGGCGGTGGGGTACTGGAGCTCGCCGGCCGGACGGCCGTCGGCGAGCATGAGCACGCGGTCGGCCTGCGCCGCGGCCTGCGGGTCGTGGGTGACCATGACGACCGTCTGGCCGAACTCGTCGACCGAGGCCCGCAGCAGTCCCAGCACCTCCTCGCCGCTCGCGGAGTCGAGGTTGCCGGTGGGCTCGTCGGCGACGATCACGTCGGGACTGGTGACCAGCGCCCGCGCGACGGCGACGCGCTGCTGCTGGCCGCCGGAGAGCTCGTGCGGGCGGTGCCGCAGGCGGTCCGTCAGCCCCAGCAGGTCCACGATGCGGCGGAAGAACCGCCGGTCGACCTTCCGGCCGGCCAGCTGGGAGGGCAGCAGGATGTTCTCCTCGGCGCTCATCGCCGGCACGAGGTTGAAGGCCTGGAAGACGAAGCCGATCCGGTCGCGGCGCTGAGCGGTGAGCTGGGCGTCCTTGAGGCCGCTGAGCGGGGTGCCCGCCAGGACCACCTCGCCGGAATCGGGGGTGTCGAGGCCCGCCAGCATGTTCAGGAGTGTGGACTTGCCCGATCCGGATGGACCCATGATCGCG
>Ga0079226_10002015_pt1 | contig 15607 bp, 13 predicted proteins | sample Poulit2014_FD_76345 | JGI IMG/M metagenome (GOLD analysis project Ga0079226, IMG submission 76345) | Agricultural soil microbial communities from Georgia to study Nitrogen management - Poultry litter 2014 | ecosystem: Environmental > Terrestrial > Soil > Agricultural land | place: USA: Georgia...
CGAGCGTCGATGAGCTCGATGAGCTCTGGCGTCCAGTCACTGGCGATGCCAACGTGCCCAAAAAGCCGGCCCAGCTCGCCATCCGGACCGCCGGCGAGGTCGTCCATCGGGTCCAGCCCAGCCGCCTGCAGAATCTCCGCGAAATGGCCTTCGATGAGCGCCACCCGGTCCTCGGTGGTCTCCAGGCCGAGCCCAGCCCAGAACTCGGCGGCCACCTGGGGAACCTCGTTGAGCTTCGCGGCGCGCGAGATCAGCACGGCGGCGGTCAGCGCCGGACAGGTCTGCAGCAGCGCGGCATCGTCCGCGCCCGCCGTGATTTGGCGGCTCAAGAAAGTGCCGTAGAAGCGGGTAAGCCGTTCGAGCTCATCCCCGGTGATATCCAGCTCCACAAAAAGCTGGACGTCCTTGAGCTTCGTCGCAAGTTCCGCCTCGGCGCTGGAGGCCCAGGCGAGGAGAGTGTCATTCAGGTCTGCAATCGGGCTGGTAGTCACGTCCGCCAATCCTAGCCTTTACCCCCGTGGTGATTCCGCGCGCCCCGGCCAGCTCCCCCTGTGTGCGGGCTGGCCTGGGCTAACCGACTTCCAGTGGCTTCATACGCTGCGAAATAACGCGCGTCACGCCGTCCCCGCGCATGGTCACACCGTAGAGGACATTGGCCACATCCATCGTCGGCTTCTGGTGCGTGATCACGATCAGTTGGGAGTCCTTGCGCAACTCTTCGAACAGCGCAATCAGGCGGCGAAGGTTGACGTCGTCCAGCGCAGCCTCGACCTCGTCCATGACGTAGAAGGGACTCGGGCGAGCACGGAAGATGGCGACGAGCAGGGCCAGCGCGGTCAGCGACTTCCCGCCGCCGGAGAGCAGGCTCAAGCGCTTGACCTTCTTGCCCGGCGGGCGGGCTTCCACTTCGATACCGGTGGTGAGCATATCCTCCGGGTCGGTCAGCACCAGTCGGCCGGACCCTCCCGGGAAGAGGGTCTCGAAGACCTTGGGGAACTGCTCCTCCACGTCGTGCCAGGCTTCCACGAAGAGGGTGAGAATGGTGTTGTCCACGTCCTTGATGACCCCGTTGAGGTCCTCGCGGGCGCGCTCGACGTCGTCAAGCTGGCTGGCGAGGAAGGAATAGCGCTCTTCCAGCGCCTTGTACTCCTCCAGCGCCAGCGGGTTGACCTTACCGAGGGAGTTCAAGTCCTTCTCCGCTTGCTTGAGCTCCTTACGCGCTGTGGCCTGATCGAATTCCTCCGGGAGCTCGACGGCCAGCAGCTGCTCGGGAGTCATGGTGAGCTGCTCCATCGCGGATTCCGCGGCCTGCTCGAGCTTGAGCTGTGCCTGGTTGCGTTTCAGCTCCGCCTCGTGCGACCGCTGGGTGACCGCCCCAAGCTGGCTGTTGTACTTATTGACCTCTGCCTTTTGCTGGCGCATCCGTTCCTGCCATTTTCGGTGCGCCTGCTCGGTCAGGGTGCGGGACTCCTGGGCACGATGGAGTGCATCGGTGATGCGGTGGCCAACCCGTTCGGCCTGCTCCTGCACGATGAGCGCGGCCTGACGCTTGGCTTCGCGGCGCGCCCGTGCGATCTCGTGCTGCTTGCGGGAGGCCTCCTCCTGGCGGGCCTGCCGCCGCAGGTTCTCCGCCTTGCCGCGGGTGGCGGCGGCGCGCTCCTCCGCCGTGCGCAGCTGCAGACGCACATCCATCTCCATGGCCTTCGCCTGGGTGAGTTCCTGGGCCGTGCGGTCACGCTGCGCGGTGGAGGGTTCCTCCTGCTCCTCAGGCTCCTGCACGCGCGAGAGGCGATCCCGCACCTCGGCGAGCTCCTCATCAGCCTGCCGCGCCCGCTCCTCGGCCTGGTTGCGTTGGACGGTGGCGCGCTCGACGCTGCGGCGCGCCGATTCCTCCGCGTTCTCCGCCGCCTTGAGGCGGTGCTGGGCCGCCTGGACGCGTGCCCGTTGTTCCTGGACGGCGGCCTTCGCGCTGCTCGCTGCGGCGCGACGCTCCGCGGTGGTTTCCAGTGCGGCGTCGAGGCTAGCTTTCAGGTCGGCGAGCTGTTCCTTCTTTTCGGCGACGTCCGCGGTGGCCTGGTCAATCTTCGCAGCAAGCTCCACCGCTGGGGTAGCTCCCCCGCGGCCGGCCGCGAACCAACCGGGGCCGAAGAGACTGCCGGCTTTGGTCACCGCCCGCAGCCTGGTGTCGGCGGCCACGACGCGGCGAGCCTCAGCGGCGTCTGCCACGGCGACGACGTCGACGAGCATCGCGTTCAGCGCGGCGGCGACCTTATGGCTGGGCTCGATAACGTCCAGCAGCCACTGCCCCGCGGGCAGGGGCGCATCGAGGCGCCAGCCGGCCGTCTCCTTGGTTTCGGATCCAGCCTCGATGACGAGGGCGCGGCCCTCATCGCTGCCCTCGAGCGCACTGAGGACTGCGTCGTCCGATGCAGTCACCACCCCAGTGGGTGCGATGGCGCCCAACACGGCAGCCACCGCGGCGGACCAATCGCCGGTGACCGTGATGTTCTCCGCCAGGGTGCTCACCGCGTGGCCATGTTCTTCGGCGGCGGAGGTCGCGCGGGCCGCACCGTCCGTGGGGCGCAGCCGCTCCTGCCAGCCGGTGATGGTGGCCTCCAGCCCAGCGATCTCGCGCTCCAGCGCGCGTTCCTGGTTGCGCAGCTCCTCCGCGCGCTGCTCGACGGTCTGCACCTCGCGGGCGAGCTGCTCTGCAGTGGCTTGCAGCTCCTCTCCCCCACCCTCGATATCTGCCAACGCGTCGGCAGCTTCGGCGAGTTCCTCGCTGAGGTTTTCCAGCTCCTCGGTGTGCTCGCCCACAGCTTCCTCGCTGCACTCCACCTCGGCCTGGGCATTAGCGAGCCGCTCGCTGGCCGCCTCCTGACGGGAGAGCAGCCGCACCACGCCCTCACGCCGGTCCGCGATCGCCCGGACCTGGGCGAGGTGCTCATTCTCTGCCTGCCGGGCGGCGTCCTGAGCCTCGGCGACGGTCTCCCGGATGCCCTCGAGCTTTTCTTGAGCGATCTCGACGGCCTCGTCGAGCTCCTCCTGTTCGGCATCTGCCCGCTCAGCTCGCTCCAGCAAGTGAGCAGGATCGGGCCCCAGCCAGGCAGTCTCTTCGCTGGCCTGAGCGCGGTCAGCCGCGATGCGCAGGGAGGCGGAGTTCTTCTCCGCGACCGCCGAAAGCCGGTACCAGAGGGTGCGGGCAGACTCCGCGTCCTCCAGCGCGGTCCGCAGCTCTTCCTCCACCTCTGCGAGTTCACCGGAGTGCTCCTCAAGCTGCTCGGTGAGGTATTCGCGCTCTTCGATGAGCCGCTCGGCCTCGGCATTGGCCTCGTGGAGGTTCTCCGACAGGGTGCGGACGTGGTAGGCGGCCAGGACGGTGCGACGGTCCCGGATGGTGGCCTGCACGGTGGAAGCACGCTGCGCGGCGTCGGCCTGCCGGGCCAGCGGCCCCAGCTGGCGGTGCAGCTCATCGGTGAGGTCCTGGAGGCGGTCGAGGTTGGCCTGCATGCCGACGAGTTTGCACTGCGCCTTCTCCTTGCGCCGGCGGTGCTTCAGCACGCCAGCGGCCTCCTCGATGAAGGCGCGGCGCTCATCGGGCTTGGACTCCAGGATTTGGGAGAGCCTTCCCTGACCGACGATGACGTGCATTTCGCGGCCGATGCCCGAGTCGCTGAGCAGCTCTTGGATATCCATGAGCCGGGCCTTGGCGCCGTTGATCTCGTATTCGCTGGCCCCGTCGCGGAACATGCGACGGGTGACCGCGACCTCGGAGTACTCGATTGGCAGCTTGCCGTCGGAGTTGTCGATGACGAGGGTGACCTCCGCGCGCCCCAGCGGTTTGCGGTCACCGGCGCCGGCGAAGATGACGTCCTCCATCTTGCCGCCGCGCAGGGTCTTCGCCCCCTGCTCCCCCATCACCCATGCCAGGGCGTCGACGACATTGGACTTACCCGAGCCGTTGGGGCCGACGACCGCGCAGATCCCTGGCTCGAGTTTCAGGGTCGTCGAGGACGCAAAGGACTTGAATCCTTTGAGGGTCAACGACTTTAAGTGCATGCGGCTATCTTATCGTTGCGCGCGGACAAGCCCTAAGCCCAGGCTCGCGCGCTAGCGGCGCTCGAAACCGACTGTGCCCTTCGGCTCGCCCCATAGCTCCACGACGGTGGTGACCTGTCCCGGGCGCTGCGGGTTCGTCAACGCGCCGGGCGGGAGCCGGTCAAGCAACTCTTCGGCCAGGTGTCGCGCCCCCTCCGCGACAACGAGCACCCGCCCATCTGGATAGTTCGTGGCCGAGCCGGTCAGCCCCAGCGCCTTGGCTTGGCCAGCGACCCACCAGCGAAAGCCCACACCCTGGACGTGGCCGTGGCACCAGGCGGTGAGCCGGACCTGTGGTTGCTCAGTCACTTCCGATTCTCCTTAGCTCTCCGTATTCCGGGCGCGGACTTTAGGTGAACTCGCGCAGGGAGCGGCGCTCGAGCCAGCCGCGTCGGGTCGCCGAGTCGGAACCGTCCCAGACCTCGACGTTCTTCGCCTCCGGCAGCATATCCCGGTGGAAGACCGGGTCCAGACCCTTCTTGCGCTGATCGTTGAAGTTCTTCAGCAGCTTGAAGACGACCCAACCCAGCGGGACGATCGCGATGATGTTGATGATAGCCATGGTGCCGGCCATCGTGTCGCCCAGCGCCCACACCAGCGGCAGGGAGCCGAAGGCTCCGAAGAAGACGAAAGCGATCACGCCGAGGCGGAAGATCGTCATGACCTTCTTCGATTCGGACAGGTACTCGATATTGGCCTGGGCCAAGTAGACATTGCCGATGACCGAGGAGAAGGCCAGGAAGAAGAGGATGAACGTGATGAAGTGCGCACCCCGCGGGCCAACCGAGTCGGCGAGCGCGGTCTGGGTCAGGGACACGCCCTGGATGTCCTCGCGACCGTAGGTCACGGCGGGACCCAGCAGCACCACAAAAGCGGTGATGCTACAGACAACGAGGGTGTCGAAATATACGCCGAGGGTCTGGACGAGGCCCTGCTTGACCGGGTGGGAAACGGTCGCGGTCGCGGCAGCGTTCGGCGCGGAACCCTGGCCTGCCTCGTTGGAGAACAGGCCGCGCCGCATGCCGATGCCGAAGGCGGCACCGACTCCCGCGCCCGCAATCTGCTTCAGCCCCAGGGCGTGGCCAACAATCAGCCCGATCATGCCGGGTACCTCGCTGAGGTTCATGAGCACGACGATGAGACCCACGACGATGTAGGCCACGGCCATCAGGGGCACGACGATCTGGGTGACGCTGGCGATGCGGGTGACACCACCGAAGATGACGAGTGCGGTCAGGGAGGCGACGACGACCGCGACGATCAGCTTGAGGGTCATTGAGTCGCTGTTGAGGGACCCACCCACCGCGTCGACGATGGAGTTCGTCTGAATCGCGTTGTAGACGAAGCCGTAGGTGAAGGACAGCGCTACGGCGAAGATGACGGCGAGCGGCTTCCATCCCAGGCCGCGGGTCATGTAGAACGCCGGGCCACCGTGATAATGGCCGTCGGCGTCGCGGGACTTCCACAGCTGAGCCAGGGTGGATTCCACGAAGGCGGTGGCGCCACCGACGATGGCGATCATCCACATCCAGAAGACCGCGCCCGGCCCACCGATGGAGATCGCCAGCGCCACGCCGGCGATGTTGCCGGTACCCACACGGGAGGCGGCGGAAATCGTGAAGGCCTTGAACGCCGAAATGCCGACGCGCTCGCCATCCTCGATCTCGTTGCCCTGCTCGTCGCGGGCGACCGGTGGCTTCTCCGCGACCGCCTTCAGCATCGCGGGCAGCAAGCGAATCTGAACGAAGAGAGTTCGCAAGCCGAAGTAGATGCCCGCGGCGATCAACAGCCACGGGATGATGTTCCAGATGACACCGTTGATCGAGCCATCAACGAGCTCAGTAAGTTTTTCCATAGGGGCATTGTAGGCCTCCGCCACCCATTCTTGGAATAGCCTGTCCGCCACCCAGCCCCGCTCTGGACGTTAGCTGGGTTGGCACTGCGGACAGAAGTGCGAGGACCGGTTCGTCCACTGCACCCTGACGATTGGCTCCCCGCAGCGCGGGCACGGCTCCCCGGCCCTGCCGTAGGCATTGAGCGAGCGAGCGAAATAGCCACTCGCACCGTTGACGTTGACATAGAGCGAATCAAAGCTGGTCCCGCCCTGGGCGAGCGCCCGACGCATCACCGCCTCGGCCTGCTCCAGCACGGCCACGGCGTCGCGCTGACGCATGCCCCGGGTACGGCGCCCAGGGGCAACGCCTGCCGCCCATAGCGCCTCGTCGGCGTAGATATTGCCGATCCCCGAGACCAGCGTTTGGTCCAGGAGCGCGCGCTTCACGTCGGTCTTCTTCGCCCGGAGGCGCCGCGCCACTGCCACCGGATCGAAGACCTCCTCGAAGGGGTCGGGGGCGATGTGCGCAACCGGAACCGGCACCCCCGCGAAGCTCCCGTGCGGATCGGCCACCATCTGCGTCACCTGCCACTGGCCGAAGGTGCGCTGGTCTACGAAGCTCAGCACCAGTTCCCGCTCCCCCGCAGCGACCCGCGCGGCAATCCGGACGTGCGTGGTGGGCAGCGCCGTATCGGCAGCCTCATGGATCAGCATCTGCCCGCTCATCCCGAGGTGGACGAACAGCGCGCGGCCGCTATCCAGCACGAGCCACATGTACTTGCCCCGGCGCTCGATGGACTGGATGCGGGCGCCGTCCAGAAGCGCGACGAGTTCCGCTGCCCCGCCGGGCTGAGCGCGAACGGCGCGGGGGTGGCGGACGTGGACGTCGTGGATGATCCCGCCGCGGAGGTGGTCTTCCAGCCCGCGGCGGACGACCTCCACCTCAGGCAGTTCAGGCACGCTTGGTCAGTTCCTCCACCATGGCGCGGGCCGCCTGGTGTTCCGCTTCCTTCTTTGTGCGCCCCTGGCCGTGGGTGTGCTGCTTGCCATCCAGCAGGAGCGTGGCGAAGAAGGCCTTGTCGTGCTCCGGGCCGGAGGAGGTGACCTTGTACTCCGGCATCGGCAGATCGTGTTCGCGCAGGCGCTCCTGCACGGTGGTCTTCCAGTCCATGGTCAGCCCCACGGTCGGGGCCTTATCGATCATGGACTTAAACAGCCGCAACACGGTCGCCTTCGCAACCGCGAAGCCGTGCTCCAGGTAGACCGCGCCGAGGATTGCCTCGACGGTATCCGCGAGGATCGAGTCCTTGTCCTGCCCGTCGGTCTTCATCTCGCCGCGGCCGAGCAGGATGTACTCCCCGAGCCCGAGGCTGCGGGCCAGCCCCGCGAGCGCGTACATGTTCACCACGCCCGCGCGCATCTTGGAGATATCGGACTCGCTGCGCTGCGGGAACTGCGTGTACAGCTGCTCGGCGACCGATAGCCCGAGTACGGCGTCGCCGAGGAACTCGAGACGCTCGTTATTCGGCACATTGTCGTTCTCGTGCGCAAAGGAACGGTGTGTGAGCGCCAGCCGCAGCATCTCGTCGGACAGCTCGATACCCCAGGCCTGAAGCAGTGGGGTGTGGTCGTGCTTGGAGTATGCGGCGCGGAGTGCTGCCTCGCCGGTGAGCCTACGCTTGCGAGCCATCGTCACCCCCGGCGAGGCGGGATTTAATAGCGGACAGGCCGGCCCAGCGCGGGTCGACCTTCTCCTCTTCCGCTTCTTCCTCCGAAATGCCGTCCGGCTCTGGGACGTTGGTCTCGCACTCGAGGCCGTAATCAGCACAGACGGGGTTGAACGGGGCGTTGAGCCCGGCTTCGTTGAGCACCGTCTGCGTCAGGTCGATGCGGTCGTCCTCAACAAGCGGTGGCAGATCGTCGCCCTCCTCGTCGGAGTCCTCGTCCTCGGTGGTGATGAAGTCCGAAGATGTGCCGAAGACCTGGTCGACCTTGATGCTGAGGTCCGTCGTGAAGCGGCGGAGGCAGCGGCCGCACTCGACGCTGGCCGGGCCGCTGACCGTCCCCTGGGCCATGATGGCCTCGCCGAGGTTGGTGAGGATCAGGTCGATATCAACGCTGGTACCGGGGGCGATTCCGAACATTTCCCCGCCGAGGTTGTGCGGGGTCTCGCCGGTGGTGTGAACGTGCTCCGGGCCACCTTGCTGGCCGAGGATGTCCTGAACATCGAGGATGAAGGGGTTGCTCATACCCCTTTTGTACCCGCTTGAGGCTCCCCGCCGCCATTTGGGACGACGCCCTCTTCGCTTCATCCCGCGCGTTGAGCCCGGGGTTTAGCCCTCGTAGCTGTTGTCCCCGTAGTTGGAGTCGCTGCGCAGCCCGGAGACGCCGGCCCCCTTGCGCAGCGCGGCGCGGTCGCGGCCCACGCTGCGCAGGGTTGCGGAGAGGGATTCCTCGAACTCCGCGAGGGTCGAGTCGACGTAGCGGTCGCACTCGTTGCGCAGGCGGTCGGAGTCCGCGTGGGCGGACTGCACGATGCGCTGGGACTCCGCCTCGGCGTTGCGAACAACCTCGGATTCGGAGACGAGGCGCTGCTGCTCGGCAATGCCTTCGTCCACGGAGCGCTGGTAGGAATCGTTGCCGGCCTTGATGAGGCGGTCGGATTCCGCGGCGGCGCGGGAGGTGACGTGGTCGTATTCGTTGCGAGCCTCGGTGACCAGGCGGTCGGCCTCATCCTCGGCCTGGGCGACCGTGGTGGTGGCACGCTCTTCGGCGTCGCGCACCATCGCTTCCGCACGGGCGTGAGCCTCCTCAAGAATCCGATCGCGCTCCGCCTCGGCATCGGCGACCATGCCGTCGGCGCGATCCTCAGCATCGTGAAGAATCTTGTCGCGGTGGTCGAGGACGTCCTGGGCGTCGTCCAGCTCGATGGGAATGGCGTTACGCATCTCGTCGAGGATGTCGAGCACCTCGCGGCGCGGCACCATGCAATTGGATGTCATAGGCACGCTATAAGCCTGCTCCACCATGTGCTGGAGATCGTCCATGCCTTGGAAGGTTTTGTACATGTCCCCCACTATTCCATGTTCCAGGGCATCACTAGCGGAGAAACACACCGGTCACAGGAATTAACAATTTTTTCTTCCGCTGGAGCCGGTGGTCACGGAGCTTTAAGACTCGGCGAACTTCGCCGTCACTGCCTTAGCCACGGGTTCTGGCAGCAGCCCAGAGACATCCCCGCCGTACTTCGCGACTTCCTTGCACAGCGTGGAGGACACGTAGCCGTACTCCGGGCTCGTGAGCAGGAAGAAAGTATCCGCCCCGGAGAGGCGCTGGTTCATCTGGGCCATCGGCAGCTCGTACTCGTAATCCAGGGAGCTGCGCAGCCCCTTGACCAACGCGGTGATGTTGTTCTCCGTGAGGTAGTCCACCAGCAGGCGATCCCAGGTATCAATGCGGATATTCTTTGGGCGCCGTTCCTCCGGTAGGTCCGCGATGGCTGCCTCAATGAGCGCCACCCGCTCCTGCTCGTTGAATAGCCCATTCTTGTTGGGGTTATAGGTCACCAGCACGATGACCTCATCCCATTGGGCTGCAGCACGTGTGAAGATGTCGAGGTGACCATTCGTCACGGGGTCAAAAGATCCTGGGCAGACTACTCGCATGCTGTCCAAGTGTAGCGCCGGCCCCTGTGCCGGGCACCCGGCGCTCCCCTCTCCTTTGACGCGAGCGGCTTTAGCCCCGCCAGATCGCCATATCGAAGCGCGCAATACCGAAGGTGCGCTTCTTCACCTTCTGCCCCGTCGGCTCGAATCCTTCGGGCCATGCCGTCTCCGGGCTCTTACTGTTTCTTTCGATGACGACGACGGCGTCCTGCGCCAGCGCCGGAATCAGTGCTGCCAGCATGTCCGCCACCGCGTCGTCGGCCAGCTCATAGGGCGGATCGGCGAGCACCATCGTGTAGTGCCGCTTCGGCGCAGTCGCCAGGAAAGTCTTGGCCTTGGCGTGAACCACGTGGGTTTTCGGATGCTCCACCGTCGCGATATTCCGCTTGATGGTGCTCACCGCTCCGTCGAGCGCTTCCACGAGCGTGACCTCCGCCGCGCCCCGGGAGGCGGCCTCGAGCCCCAAGGCCCCAGAGCCCGCGTAAAGGTCGAGGACAACCTCCCCGGCCAGCCCGAAGCGGGCCTCGAGGGAGGAGAACAGGCCTTCACGAGCCCGGTCGGAGGTCGGCCGGGTGACCTGCTTGGGGATCTTGATGCTGCGGCCTCCCGCCTGTCCGGCGATGATGCGGCTCATTAGTCCTTGCTGCTCCTGTTCCTTTACGCACCGGGCGCCCACCCAAGGCTCGCGTTGCGAGGCCCCGTAGAACCTAGCCGCGCTGGATATACGCCTGGTCTTCCAACTCAATGTCCGCGACGAGCCGCCGGGCTAGCTCCTCCTGCTTCTCCACCAGCTCCTGGGCGTAATCCTTGGCCCGCATGATGATCTCACCATCGCTTGCGAGGTTCAGCAGGCTCGCTCGGCGGGAGCCGGCCCCAGACTGATCATCGCCGAGAATATCTCCCTCGGTTCGCTGCTCGAGGTCCAGCTCGGCCAGCGCGAAGCCGTCGGTCGTCGCCGCGACCGCCTCAAGTCTGTCATAGCTGGCAGACCCCGGCAGCGTGGTGGTGTGCAGCATGCACCAGCCGTCGGCCGAGCCACGGCCGATGCGGCCGCGCAGCTGGTGCAGCTGGGAAACACCAAAGTTTTCGGCATCGATGATCACCATCACCGTCGCGTTCGGGACGTCCACCCCGACCTCGATTACCGTGGTCGCGACCAGCACATCCGTCCGCCCCTCCGCGAAACCCGCCATCGCGGCGGCCTTCTCCTCGGGCGCCATTTTGCCGTGCAGCACGTCCACCGTGCAGTGCGCCAGTGGGCCCGACGCCAGCTTCTCCGCCCAGGCCAGCACCCCGTCCTCGCCCTCGATGCGTGGCACCACGACGAAAGCCTGGTGCCCGGCGGCGACGTCCTCGGAGATTCGCTGCCACATGCGATCCACCCACGCGCGGCGACCGGCCTGGACGACGGCGGTGCGCACCTCACCTCGTCCACTCGGCAGCCCCGGCAGGACGATGGGTTCGAGGTCGCCGAACATCGTCATCGCAACACTGCGGGGAATCGGGGTGGCCGTCATGACCAGCATGTGCGGAGTCTTGCCTGCCGCGGCCTTGTTCTTCAGATAATCGCGCTGCCGCACGCCGAAGCGGTGCTGTTCGTCGACGACCACGAGACCCAGGTTGAAGAACTCCACTGAATCCTGAATCAGCGCGTGCGTGCCCACCACGATATGAGCCTGGCCGCTGACGATGTCCAGCAGGGCTTGGCGACGTACCTCAGAGTTCTGGCTGCCGGTGAGCACCGTGATGGTGATCGGCAGCCCCTCGACCAGGCGCGTGAGGGTCTGCGCGTGCTGCACCGCGAGCACCTCCGTCGGGGCGATGAAGGCACACTGCAGCCCGGCATCCGCGGCCGCCACCATCGCCAGTGCGGCGATCAGGGTCTTGCCGCTACCGACATCTCCTTGCAGCATGAGGTTCGCCGGCACCGTGGAGTCCAGCGCTTCAGCGACCCGGTCCCACGCACTCGTCTGCCCCTCGCTCAGCCGGTAGGGCAGGCTGTGGATGAAGGAGGCCAGCAGCTCGGAGTGCAGCGCATCCACCCGCGGCGAGGTGCGCCGAGTGGAGTCCGCCGCCCGCAGCGCCATGATGAGCTGCAGCTCGAGGGCCTCATTGAACTTCAAGCGTTCGATCGCAGCACCCGGCCCCTCCTCCGGCGGCTGGTGAATCCCTCTTAGGGCAGCGTCGAAGCGGATCAGCGGCGCACCGTCGGCCCCGGTCGGCCACGCGGGCACCGAACCGGCGGCAACCTCCCCACCGGCGCCGTCCGCGTACGTCCCCGCCACGGTGGGGTCCGGGAGCATCTCCGGGATGGTCTCGCCCCCTGGGGTCGGCGCGAGCGGCCCACGAAGGACCTGTCCACAACCCCGATCAGCTCCGCGGTCGAGGTACCCCGCTTGCGCGGATAGCCAGGCAGGTAAGGCATGCGCAGCAGCTCCTCCGCCGCCTCCTGGCTGCCCGCGATCGTGACGATCGTCTTCAGCGAGCCATAAGCCCCAACGCGCGCGCTGGGGCCCGGGTCGATCGTCACATAACTCGGATTCTTCAGCTGCCACTGGTTGCGGAACGTATCCAGCTTGCCGTGTAGCAGCAGGATCGCGCCGGGCTGGATCACCCCCAGGTGCATCTTCGGGTTACCGAAGAGCGCGGACTCCATCTGCACGCTGCCGTCGGTGAAGCGGAAGCGGATGAAAGTGCGGGGCCCGCGGCCCGAAAAGTTCTCCTTCTGCTCAACTCCCAGGATCTGCGCCACGCAGGTGTACATCTCGCCGGGTACAAGCATGCCCAGCTGGTCCGACGTTCCCAGCCTGGCGTAGCGGGTCGGGAAAGTCAGCAGCACATCCTGAAGGGTCTTCAGGCCCGGCTTATCCGCCAGGTTCTTCGCCCGGTCGGGGGTGGTCGCCGTGGTGAGCGGGCGGGTGTCCTGCCAGCCGAGCATCTACTCGACACCCACCTGAACCGCAGTCCCCAAGCCTCGGGCGTGATGCTCGTGGAACTCTACGCCGGGGTGTTGCTCGCGAGCGCGGTGCACGAAGGCTTCCACTGCGTCGGCCACGGCGGGCTCGGAGGTGATGAAGGTGACGAGTTCCCCACCATCGGCCAACAGGTCGGCAACAGTCTGCGACAGCTGTTCGGGCGGGCCCTGCCACCAACGCTGGGACACACTGGCGTCCAGCATGTCCGCCGTGTTGTCCTCCCAATCGTTCGTCGGGTCAAACACCGCGAGCGCTGCCAGGCCCCCGACCAGGGAGTCGGTGTCGATGATGTTGAGCTGGCGGCCGTGGCCTTCCCGCTGGGCTACCTCCAGGATGGCGGCGGGGTCTGCCCCATTGGTGAGCACGGCGATATCACCGGCGGGCAGCTGCTCCAGTGCAGTTCGGGTCTGCTCCTCGCTGGCCGCCGGGTCGAGGCTGACGGCTCCCACGGCCGCGAAGATGTCTTGCGTATCGTCCGCGCCAGAATCATCCACCGCATCTTTCGCGCCCTCGTTGTGGCCAGGCACCAAGGCGATGATGGGCCGGGCCGCCCGGCGCGCCACGGTTGGGTGATTCCCGGGCTCGCTGGGCAGCACTTCAATCCGCAGCTCAGTGACTGTTCCCAGGCCGAAGGCCTGTTCGAGCAGCGGCCCGGCTTCCAGCGTGTGGACGTGCACCTTCGCCTGCTCCTCGGACACGGGGGCGATAACGATTGAGTCGCCATGCGCGGCGAGTACCTCACGCAGCGGGTCGACGTCACCGTGGAAGAAGAAGAGCAACTCCAGCTCGGCGGGGACACCGTGAGAATCGGCGTGGCTGTCGGCTGCACCATGAACTCCGGGCCGCTCGTGCCCTGCTGCGTGGGACCCCGTCAACGTCGTTCCTGCGGACCTACCGCTCAGGACGTCCTTGAGTGCTTCGAGCATGAGGATGAACCCTGCCCCACCGGCGTCGTAGACGCCGGCCTCGGCGAGAACCTCGAGCTGGTTGGGGGTATCGAAGAGCGCCTCGCGGGCAGCGTCGAGCGAGGTGTCGACGATCTCGCTCATTCCGTGACCGGCCTCATGGGCCGTGCTCGCACCGTTGGCGGCCTGGCGCAGCACGGTGAGAATCGTGCCTTCCACGGGCGCGGCGATGGTGGACTCGGCAAACCCCACGGCGTCCTGGAGCATCCGGACCAACGCAGCCGCGTCGATCGGCCCCTGGGCGGAGGCGTCCGCGAGGGCGCGGAATACCTGGCTCAGCACCATTCCGGAGTTCCCGCGTGCCCCCTTGACCGCCCCCGGGGCCAGCAGCGCGGTGATGGCTGGGAGGTTCGCGTCGGTGGCGTCCTCCGGTTCCGGCAGCTTGCCCCCGCTGACCGCCGACTGGAGTTCCTCGCAGGCGGCGCGGACGGTGTGGGCCATGTTCGACCCGGTGTCGGAGTCCGCGATGGGGAACACGTTGATGCGGTTGATTTCCGCCTGAGATTCCTCGAGCAGTGTTGCAGCCCGCCGCACCCAATGGGTGACGGCGAGCGCGGAAATCGTTTCGGACATGCCTGCCAGCTTAACGGTCGAGGCTCCAATCCACGGGATCGGCACCCTGGGCCCGCAGGATTTCGTTGGCCCGGCTGAAGGGTCGGGAGCCGAAGAACCCGCGGTAGGCGGAAAGCGGCGATGGGTGCGGGGACATGATGCAACGCTCAGCCCCGATGATTCCGGGCAACTGCTGGGCTTGTTTGCCCCAGAGGATCGCGCAGAAGTGCTCGTTGGTGGCGACCTGGCGGACCGCGGCCTCGGTGATGGCCTCCCATCCCAGGCCCCGGTGGCTATTCGCCTGGCCAGCGAGCACGGTGAGCACCCGGTTGAGTAGCAGCACCCCCTCGTCCAGCCAGGGGCTTAGGTCCGCGGTGGTGGGCCGGGGCAGGCCCAGGTCCTCGGTGTACTCCGTGAAGATATTCTGCAGGGACTTCGGGACCTGCTGGCCTTCGGAGGAAAAGGCCAGTCCCACCGCGTGCCCCGGGGTGGGATATGGGTCTTGGCCCACGATGAGGCACTTCACCTCAGCTGGGTCGACCTCGAAGGCCCGCAGGATGTATTCCTCCGGTGGGAGGACCTGTTCGCCCGGCGCGTGGGCGGCCTGTGCTTTGTGCAGGGTTTCCTCCAGCCCCGGCAGCTGCCAATTGGGGTGCACGTAGATCATGGTGGGCCTCCTAGCAGGTGTCGTGGGTGGCTTAGAGCGAGGACCAGCCCACGGTGTAGGCGGGGGTGGCGCCGTCGACGGTGACCTTCGGTCCCGTACCGGTTTGCGAGCCCGTGCTTCCGATGCGTCGGAATCCGGTGGGGATGCGCGCTGCGGTGGTGGCCAGCAGGCTGTGGTCCTCCCCGCCGCTTAGGACCCACTTCCATGGGTCTTCCTGCAGGACGTCTGCCGCGTGCTGGAGCATCTCGTCGGGGGCGATGCTGTCTTTTTCGATGTCTATGCTGACGCCGGAGGACGTCGCGATGTGGTTGAGGTCGGAGATCAGCCCGTCGGAGTTATCAGTCATACTGGCAACCCCGGCGGCCCGGGCGACGGTCCCCTGCCCCGCAACCAGGGTGGGTGCGCAGTGCCAGGTGGCCAGTTCCTGCAGGATCTCGTCGTCCGGGATCGCTGCCCGGCTGCCGTAGTGGCGGAGGATGTCCAGCCCCGCCGCGGAGTGCCCAAGCTTGCCGTGCACGATGACTTGCTGGCCCGGCGCGGCTCGGTTGACCCGCAGGGCGGCTGCGGGGCCGGTGAGCTCGCCCAGCGCGGTGATGGAGATGAGGAGTTCCTTGCCTTGCACGATGTCCCCACCCACCAATTCGGCGGCCCAAGGTTCGACGGTGGCCTCAATTCCCTCGGCTAGTTGGCTGACCCAGCTCAGCGGGGTCTCGCCCGGGATCGCGAGTCCCAGCAGGGCTGCGGTGGGTCGAGCACCCATGGCCTGGATGTCGGCGAAATTTTGAGTGATGGCTTTGACTCCGACCTCGTAGGCCGTGGAGTATTCGGGCCGGAAGTGGCGCCCGAGGACG
>Ga0079226_10002016_pt1 | contig 15606 bp, 11 predicted proteins | sample Poulit2014_FD_76345 | JGI IMG/M metagenome (GOLD analysis project Ga0079226, IMG submission 76345) | Agricultural soil microbial communities from Georgia to study Nitrogen management - Poultry litter 2014 | ecosystem: Environmental > Terrestrial > Soil > Agricultural land | place: USA: Georgia...
CGAACAAAAGTATCGGATATATTGGTAAATTTAGTAAGTGCCGGCATTTTAAACCTTTTTCGAAAAGATAATATTGATTATTTTACGTACGCGCAGAAGTATGGAACTGAAGAATAAAACAGTAATACACCAATGGCTGCAGAGACCGAAGAAAGTTTAGACGATGTGATTTCCAATCTTATTGATGATGAACCGGATGAAGAGGCTGCTGCAGAAGGACCTTCTGGCATAAATGTGGGAGGACCTGTAGCGGTGGATGGTCCGCCGGTATCTCTTACCGAACGTGCGGCCGAGCAGGTAAGTAAAATCCGAGAGCATGAGACTTTGGAAGAGGATGTGATGCTGCGGGTTGCTGTTGAGGGGGGAGGTTGTTCGGGATTGAGCTATAAGCTCGGCTTTGATCATCGTACCGAAGATGATGAGCTGCTAATCAGCCATGGAGTAGAGCTGGTAGTTGATTCAAAGCACATGATGTATCTCAAAGGTATTTCTATTGATTATCCTGAAGGACTGGATGCCCGCGGCTTTACCTTCGATAATCCTAATGCAGAGGAAACTTGTGGCTGTGGCTCTTCTTTTGCTACTTAAAGCTATACTCGGTCCGTCAGCTGAAGCTGACGGCAAGAGATATGATTGCTTGTCCAAATATCATAGCTATTCCAGTCGATTATGTTCCTTCAGAATAGAGAGGATCCGATTAACGGGCAGTGCCTCGACCTTGTGACCGTCACGGCCGGTCATCGTTTCAGCATGGAAAAGCGAATTGAGAATCGCTTCTTCCGTGGCCTCCTCGGCGGCCAGGAATAATGGAGAAAGCGCATCATTGCGGAGCACTTTTTTCCGTTTAAAAGTTTCTTCCGAGTGGTAAGGAATGCGCAGGGAACGGGCTGTGGAAAAGGCAATAGCATAGTCTCCGCTTCCATTTGAGGCAATACCTCCCGTTTTTGCCATACCAAGCATCGTTCTCTTGGCTAAACGCTCTAAATTGCGAGGACTCAGCGGAGCATCGGTAGCAACAACGATCATAATGGATCCATCCGGTGAAGTGTTGAGCTCGCCGCTGAGATAATATTTGTTTAGTATTTTGCCTACCGGTAAACCCGCTACCTGAAGAACACCCCCAAAATTGGTTTGAACCAAAACGCCCACAGTATAGCCTCCTAAATGATCGGGCAGTTTTCGGGAGGAAGTGCCAATCCCCCCTTTGAAGCCCAGAGCCGTAGTTCCGGTACCAGCTCCTGCGTTTCCCTGTTTAATGGCCCCTGCATTAGCCTGGCGGATAGCCTGCAAAACATCCTGTTCTGTTACGTGTCTGCCGCGTATATCGTTCAGGTAACCGTCATTGGTTTCTCCCACAATAGGATTTATAGAGCGGACTCCTTCATTCTTTTCCTGGCTGAGCGTAAAGGTGAGCAAAGCGTTTGCGGCAGTCGGTACGCTCAGCGTATTCGTGAGTACGATAGGGGTTTCAATGTTACCAAGTTCCCGGATTTGCGTCGTTCCGGTCAGTTTGCCAAAACCATTACCCACATGGACGCCGGCCGGCACTTTTTGTTGGAAAATATTTCCGGAATGAGGAAGAATAGCCGTGACGCCAGTTCTAATATTCTGTCCTTCAATAATAGTTTTTTGGCCAACCTGAACACAGTCTACATCCGTAATGCTATTGTTAGGGCCGGTTGATAAAACACCTATTTCAACTCCATATTGGCGGAGATTCTTATTTTGGGCATGGAGTATAACAACAGGCCATAATAGAGAAACGGAAAGTATTACAAGCAGACGAGGTACCATATTGATTGAATTAGATGAAACGGTACGGATGCTCGGTAAAATGTTTCCTTTTGAGCTTTAAAGCAACTGCTATTATGCAACTAAGTAATATGCGCTATCGGATTTGTTAATAACCGACAGTATTCCCAGTTGGTTTACTCCCTCCAGCGATATTTTGAAAGCGGGACTGTTAAATTATATTCTCCCTTTCGTTGTTATTTCAACCAGGCCTTTCTATTGCTATATCAGGAGGAAATGAGGAAGTATAATATGTATAGCATCCATCAGGCTGCGTTAAATTAGCCAGCAGAAATTATCTGGCGGAAAAAGCACTATTACATTTCTTATAGTTGTAAAGCTGGAAAATCAAACGGTAATATTAATCCTATAGTGTTGAATAAGTTCAGCATAAGCGGTGGAAAGGGGAGAAGTCACCAACGGATTAGTTTAACCTGGTCTTTTTTTGCTTATAGAGTTCATCGATTTCATTCTGCCCTACATAGTATTTCTCATTACAGAAGTGGCATACCAGCTCTTGGCCCTCTTCCCGTATTTCTTCAAGTTCTTTGAGACTCAGCATAGCCAGCGTATTGACGAAACGTTTACGCGAGCAGCGACAGAAAAAGTCAACCGGTTGCCGATCCAGTTCCTTTACTTTGTAAGGATTCGCCGCTTCGTGCATGATGTCATCAATGTAGTGGCCATCTGCGAGTAGCTGGCTAACAGATTCGAAGTCAAGCATTTTTTCCTGTAAATTTTTCATCACCTGATCGGGTGCATCAGGCAAACGCTGGATGAGGATGCCCCCGGCTTCAGATACAGCACCCTCTTCGTCAATGCCTACATCCAGTAGAATGGCCGATGCTATTTGTTCAGACTGTACTAAATAATAGGCGATATCATCCGTCACATTACCTTCCACCAGTTTGATGGTACTGGTTTTCGGTTCTGCCTCGTTATAAAGCGTTTTCCGTACTGTGAGCAGACCTACACCCAGCCCATCTTTCAGACTTGCCGATTCACTGCCATGTTCCAGCGTGGCCCCCGGATTGCCGGAATAGCCTCTGATCTCTCCTACACGATTGGCCTCCGCAACGATTAAGTTAACCGGTCCATTTCCTTCCAGCCGCACTTGAATGCGTTCTTCACCTTTAAGCTCAGAGCTCAGCAGCATTGCTGCAGTCATAGATCGGCCCAAGAGTACCGTGTTGAGCATGGAGAGGCCATGTTTTTTGCGTGCGGTTTTAATAACATCAGTAGTCTTTACGACGGAAATTTTAAAATACCCGCTATCATTAATGCCTTTAATAAGACGGTCCTTTTGCTCAAAATCTTTTTTGGAAATCATAAAAGGGTACTGTTAGTCAGAACTCAGCTAAAGATAAGCTGTTTATTACCCAAACTTAAGAAAGAAATCTGGTTAATATGTATAGTACTATATTTGATCCTTTTGAAATACCCATATTTATGATCGTCTCTCTACTGCACTAACGCATCGTAGAGCAGGCAACCCGCTTACGCCGCTAAAGTTATAAAAGTTAACTCTGGTAACGTAGCTTCGGCTAGGTAGGCTGTACGTCAGTGCCCCTTCTGATTACTCAAGAGAGGTTTATTGGGAAGTATTTCAGATGTCCCTTTTAATAAAGACGGTAATCTACATATTCTGATATAATTCTCCGATATGGCCGGAAAGGCTGCTTTCTGAGGTATATCTCTTCTGAATTTCACCGACGTCATGAATGCGCTTTTCCGCCAGCGTGTTGGAGGCAGAAATGGTCGTAGTATCGTGATCTTCCGCATAGGTTAAAATATCGAAAAGAGTGGAATATATATCGGAAGCTCTATTGCGCGCCCGGTCTTTATTATAGCCTTCAAGCTCACCGGCTACATTGATCAAGCCGCCGGCGTTGATGACATAGTCGGGAGCATAGATAATATTGCGCTCCTGCAGCATTTGACCGTGCTTATTTTCATCGTCAAGCACATTATTAGCTGATCCGGCAATAATGTCGCAGTCGAGCTGTTCAATAGTGTCATCATTCACTACGCCTCCCAGAGCACAAGGGCTGAATATATCCATTTCTTGTTTATAAATCTCATCCGGTGCTACCACTTCGGCTCCAACTTCCTCAGCAAGAGCATTGACTTTATCTTCATAGATATCGCTAAGGATGAGCTGGGCACCTTCTTGGTGCAACGAATGGGATAAATGAGAGCTTACATTTCCTGCTCCCTGAATGGCAACCCGCCGGCCCTCCAGCGAATCAGTCCCGTAGGCTTTTTTAGCGCAGGCTTTAATTCCGGTATAGATGCCGTTTGCAGTAACAGGGGAAGGGTCACCGCTGCCGCCAATGGCCTGAGGGAGGCCCGTAACATACTTCGTCTCCATATTAATCCATTCCATATTCTGGACTTCCATGCCAACATCCTCAGCAGTAATATAGCGTCCGCCCAGACTATCCACATATCGGCCAAAAGCTCGGAAGAGCGGCTCACTTTTATCTTTGCGTGAATCACCGATAATCACTGCCTTTCCACCGCCTAAATTTAAGCCGGATATAGCTGCTTTATAAGTCATTCCCCGGGAAAGGCGAAGCACATCTCTTAGTGCCTCATGCTCATTTTTATAGGGCCACATCCGTACCCCGCCGAGGGCCGGTCCCAATGTTGTATCATGTATAGCAATAATTGCTTTAAGTCCTACAGCCGGTTCCGAACAAAGCACAATTTGCTCGTGCTCATATGAATCCAACTTATTAAAAAGAGGAAAATTTTTGTTATTATATTCGTTGCTTTCATCGGTATTGGCAGGCATGATAACAGAAATTAATATTTAAAATTAGAGCATGGAAATATTTGCGTAATTCATTTATAAGTTTAAAAATATATCTTATACAGATATCAGTATACAAAAAAATAGGTGTCATTGGTAGCTTATATAAGTACGTATTCATTCCCCTCTCAGCGGGAAAAGAATAAATAATTTGACATGAATAATGATTTTTGTTTGGGAAATCGTATTTTAAAAGAAGCTTGAAAGAAAAGGGTATAAAAAAGCCGTAGCCTTTAGTTTGATCGCTGACTGACTATTTAAAAAAAATAAACGAAAAACAGATAATAATAACTATGTCTTTCCGATGGGTATATTCTGAGCCCGATCGTAAAGAGTCCGTTCCGGCATTACAGGAGCAGCTGGGAATTTCCAGAAAGATGGCCCTGCTTTTGTCGCTGCGCGGAGTAACCTCTTTTGACCGGGCAAAAACTTATTTTAGACCAACATTAGACGACACCCATGATCCTTTTTTGATGCAGGATATGGAGGCCGCCGCTTGCCGTATTGCACGCGCCGTCCGCAATCGTGAACGGGTTTTGGTATATGGAGATTATGATGTTGATGGGACCACAGCAGCATCGGTGGTATACCTGTTTTTGAAGCAGTTTGGCGTCAAGATAGAATATTATATTCCACATCGCTTTAAGGAAGGATACGGCATTAATAAAGAAGGTATCGAGTATGCGAATAAAATCAATGCTGACCTTATAATAGCGGTTGATTGTGGGATTACAGCGGTAGAAGAGGCCGCTTATATCAAAGAGCAGGGCATTGACTTTATTATCTGTGATCACCACAATGTGGGAGATGCCGTTCCTGAAGCCCTGGCCGTGTTGGATCCCAGGCGATTGGATTGTTCCTACCCCTTCGAGGGGCTTTCTGGAGCCGGCGTGGGCTTTAAGCTCATCCAGGCCGTGGTACAGAAGTTGGGGTTGAGTCAGAAAGTAGCTTTTGACCTGCTCGATTTAGTGGCCGTTTCTATTGCTTCGGATATAGTGCCGATGGTGGATGAAAATCGTGTCTTGATGCGGGAAGGGCTTAAACAGATCAATGAAAATCCGCGGTTAGGGCTCAAAGCACTTATGGAGCTCATCAGCCTGGAGCCGGGACATATTACGACTTCAAATATCGTCTTTTCTATTGGTCCGCGCATTAACGCGGCCGGCCGGATGGGAGATGCCACCAAAGCGGTGAAATTGCTCATTGCCGAGACAAAAGCAGAGGCCGATTCGAGGGCGCACGAGCTGGAAAGCATTAATATTGCCCGGCGCGATAAGGATACCCAGACCCTGGAGGAGGCGAAGGCGCTGGTTGATTCAGAGTATGAGCTGGATAAAACATCGTCGATGGTACTGCATAATCCGGATTGGCATTTGGGGGTTATTGGAATTGTGGCCTCACGCCTGGTGGATACCTATGGGCGTCCTGCTGTGATGCTCAGCAATGTAGATGGCAAAATAAAGGGTTCTGCACGCAGTATCGATGGGTTTAATATTTATGAGGCTTTTAAGGAGTGCGAGGACTTGCTGGAGCAGTTTGGGGGACATAAATATGCGGCCGGTCTGACCATAACACCGAAAAATATAGCCGCTTTTCGAGAGCGAATGGAAAAAATCGCTTCACGGAATTTAACGGAGGATGACTTTAAGCAGGATTTAAATATTGATTGTGAGCTTGACCTCAACGATGTAAATATGGGCTTCTGGAAGCTTCTGAGTCAGTTTGAACCCTACGGGCCGGGGAATTTACAGCCCATTTTTGTAAGTCGTGATATTCGCGTCGTAGGCGTGCCCACGATCGTGGGTAAGGGACATCTAAAGATGAAGGTAGCGCAAAATGGATCGGGCGCTTTTGATGTAATTGGCTTCAATATGCATGAATACCTGCCAATGGTTAGAAGGGAAGACAAGCCATTGAATATTGCATATTCGTTGGAGGAAAATTATTGGAAAGGACGACGAACATTGCAAATCCGTCTGCGGGATATACAGGTCGGTGAAAAGAAATGATGGGATTTGCTAAACTATTCTTTGCAAAAAGCTGAAAAGATTTTATATTTGCCAACTCGTTAAAGAGACAGGGGACCGTAGCTCAGGCGGTAGAGCAAGCGACTGAAAATCGCTGTGTCGGCGGTTCGATTCCGTCCGGTCCCACCAAAAGCCCTGCAGCTTTCTGAGTTGCAGGGCTTTTTTGTTTGTTAGGGATAATGCAGACTGAGCAGCCTGCCCGACGGTGAAGATTCCAATCGTATTCCTCCCCTGATTATGTCCCTCCGGGGCCGAACCCAGAAGACCAGGCAAAATAATCAGTATGCAGCAATAAGAATTTATCTGTTGTCGCCCTCGCTGGCTGCCGGAACCAATTTTGGTATCAGTAATTTGAGCAGGACGAAATCAATCCATCTCCACTACCAGCCGGCCGGTTTGTTGACCGTCCAAAATATTATCTATCTCTGAAGATAGCTCTTCCAGCGGGCAAGTTCGGGTAATTTGCTCCAGTGAAGAGGGCCTCCAGTCCGCAGCCAGCTGGTTCCAAAGCTTTGTGCGGAGCTCCATTGGACAACGACCGCTGTCGATGCCGGCCAGATGTACGCCGCGTAATATGAAGGGATAAATACTAGTGTGCAGCTCGTGTCCCAGTACATTGCCGCAGCAGGCAACGGTTCCGCCACGTTGGGTTTGGCGGAGCGTAGTATCGAGCATGAGGCCGCCAACCGTATCAATTGCAGCGGCCCAGCGACGGCTGAGCAGTGGACGAGGATTGTCATTTTGAACTTCCTTTCTGTGAATTACGGATGCTGCGCCAATCTCTGTTAAAAAGTCTTCTTGCTCCATTTTGCCCGTAGCTGCGGTCACTTCATAGCCAAGTTTTGACAGTATGCTGATAGCTAATGTCCCTACACCGCCTGTGGCGCCGGTCACTAAAACAGGGCCATTCCCAGGCTTCATCTCATTATAGCGCAAATGGTGGACTCCAATAGCTGCCGTTAATCCAGCCGTGCCCAGGGCCATGCTATCAAATAGCGTCAATTTATTAGGCAGTGGCACAACCCAGTTGCCCGGAATTCGAATATACTGGCCAAAACCACCGTTGGTATTTTGGCCTAAATCGTAGCTGGTAGCGATTACGTGATCACCGGGCTTAAACCGATCATCATCGCTCTGTTCTATCACGCCGGCCGCATCGATGCCGGGGGTATGCGGATAACTCTGGGTAACCCCTTTATTGCCGGTAGCTGATAGCGCATCTTTATAATTGAGTGAGGAGTAATGGACGTTTACTAATACATCGTGATCGGGCAGCTTATCGAATGGCTGATCTATGATGGAGCGTCTGAATTTTCCTGTTTCGGTTTCTTTAACAACCAGTGCTTTATAGGTATTAATGGGCATGGTCTCTGAAGGTGAAAATTAGTATTCTTATTGGTTTGCATTGGTCGTTTGTTCTGCCTGCTTGCTTTCCTTAAGCTCTTCTTCCATTTCTCTCGATTTTGTTAATGCACTCGACAGCAAACCAGCCGGAATCGTTACAATTCCTACGCCGAGCATCAGGATAAAAAAAGTAAAAATCCTTCCGGCAGTGGTTACTGGAAAGACATCGCCGTAGCCTACGGTGGTTAAGGTTACGATGGCCCACCAGGCACTGGAGAAGATAGACGAAAATTTTTCAGGCTGAACGGGATTCTCAAAAAAATATATTCCTGCTGAGGCAAGGAATAAGAATATAGCAGTGACTATAAAAAACAGTATAACCTCCTCTTTAATAATCACCCATGCATTTTTAAAGCGTTTAAATGCTTTGTTATAGCGAACGAGCTTAAATGCCCTAAAGATTCGGAAAACACGAAAGGTACGTAAGGTTAAGAAGGCCGATGAGGTACTCAGATAGAACGGAAGGATGGCCAGCAGGTCGATGATACCGTAGAAGCTTAGCATATATTTTGAAGGTCGGTCCGCAACATAAATTCGCAATAAGTACTCAATGGAGAAAACGATGACCGCAACCATCTCAATCCAGCCCAAAAATGATTGCGTCCTGGCAGAAAGGTCCGGCAGGGTGCTGATGGCAAAACCAACGAGCGAAATAATGATTAGTGCCTGTATGCAATAGTCAAAGATGCGGCCTCTCTTGGTAGTGGTGTCATCGACAATTTTGTTTAGATCTTCCTTTGTCATAAATCTTTTTTTAAGCTACTCATCTAACGTGAAGTAAAATTAATGGTTTTTATTTAGAAAGCCGAGTTCGGTTTCCGTTAATCCCTATTTAAGATGGAACGGACAGGAAAGCGGGGAAATTATTTTTAGGTGCCGTTGAAATACTACATCATAAGCTCCTCTTAAATTACCAGGAGGCCCTTGCCTGCTCAAAGAAACGTTTGTGTAGCATAGAGAGGCGAAAGAGGTAGGTCAAAGCACCCTTTTAATTACTTGGCTTTAAATAAAATCGTTGGTCAGCTTTCCCGGCTCACAGATAGTGCAATCTCAGCCGGTAGTTTCTCCAACTTAGCCGAAGAAGGGAACGATATAAGCCATATATGCAGCGAATATTTAGATGACGCTTTGGGTTTTGTAAAGGGTTCTTTACAGACGGTCAACGGGCTATATATTAATAAATATAAAGTTTAGAAACACAGGTCGTGCAGGTTTCTGTATATCATTCAGACGAAACTTTTAGCCCTCGAACTTCGTTGCATGGGACGATGAAATAGCAACGGTAAATATTAACTTCAATTTCTGAATGGCAGAACGTAAAAACAAGCTTCATTTTCTCATCTACTTAGCAGGGTTAAGCATTATTGGTTTTTTATCTACAGATATGTATTTGCCGGCATTCGACGCGATGCGTACCGATTTAGCGACTTCAAAAACCAGCATTGCCGCCAGCTTATCGTTATTTCTGGGCGGCTTTGCAATTGCTCAACTAATATGGGGGCCCATTTCAGACCGATATGGCAAAGCCAATGCCATAATTTTGGGATTATCCGTTTTTGCAGCAGCTTCAATGGGGATCTTCTTTACGAAGAATATTATTTTAATCTTAACACTGCGCGTTGTTCAGGCTATTGGTGCCTGTGCCGCAACGGTAAGCTGGCAGGCGTTGGTAATCGAGAGGTATGACTCTTCGGCGACCAGCAAAATATTTGCCACTATTATGCCGCTGGTTGCATTATCGCCTGCTATTGCCCCATTGCTGGGCGTTTATATTCTAAAGAAATACGGATGGCGGTTTATATTCTTGGCTTTGGTCTTGGTAGCCTTTTTATTGATCCTGTACACCTTTACTATGCGTGACGGAAAAAATAGAGAGGATTCCGGAAATGAATCGGTAAATAAGACGGGAAAATCCTATTTGTCATTACTGAAATCCAAAAGATATATAGGTAATGTAATGATCTATGCCTTTTGCTCAGCAGGCTTTTTTGCGTGGCTTACCGGCGCTCCGTTCTTCTTTAAAGACTTGGGCTATAACGAAACGGAAATAGGCCTGAGTTTTGTACCGCAAACCGTTGCTTTTATAGTAGGCGGATATGGCTATCGCACATTATCGGATCGCATTAAGGGGAGCAGGATAATGCCGCATTTGCTGTGGATATATGCTGCTTGTATGGTTGCTTTATTAGGTATTACGCTCTTTACCGAGCCTACTATGCTTACCTTACTGATTCCATTTTGTATCATGGCCTTAGCAAACGGAGCCTGTTATCCTATTGCCGTAAATGAGGCACTGAATATCTTTCCTGCCCATTCCGGAAAGGCCTCTGCGTTACAGAATACCATACAGCTGGGGTCTTGTTTTGTGGCCAGTGCCGTAGTGTCGTTATTTTCGCATATGGCGTTGTTAGCTACGGCCATAGTGATGGTCAGCACCGTTATTTTTATCTATTTTGGATATCAGTTATCATTAACCATACCTAAAACAGCCAATATTTAACCATGGATTTATCAAGTCTTGAACCTGAAGCTATTTGGAAAAATTTTTCATCACTGAATGCTGTTCCGCGTCCTTCTAAAAAGGAGGAACGCGTTATTGACTTTATGCAAGAGTTTGGTGAATCACTCCGTTTAGAAACGGTTGTAGACTCGGCGGGAAATGTCATTATTCGAAAATCGGCATCAGCGGGTATGGAAGATCGGCCAATGGTTACTTTACAGGCTCATCTGGATATGGTGCATCAAAAGAATAACGACACCGTTTTTGATTTCAGTTCAGAAGGGATCAATATGTATGCCGAAGATGGCTGGGTCACTGCGGAAGGAACGACGCTTGGAGCCGATAATGGCATCGGAGTGGCAGCGATTATGAGTTTGCTGGATAGTGATAGTATCGTTCATCCCGCCCTGGAGGCACTATTTACCGTAGATGAGGAAACCGGCATGACCGGCGCTTTTGAGCTTAAGCCGAATGTATTAGAAGGAGAGGTGCTCCTCAATCTGGATACTGAAGAAGATGATGAAATAGATATCGGCTGTGCAGGAGGAGTAGATGTTACGGCATCCCGGAATTATGCAGCTGAGGAAGTGACCGGGCCGTGCATTGTTCTTGAAGTTGGAGGGTTGAAAGGCGGACATTCAGGCATGGATATTGACAAAGGACGGGGCAATGTGAATGTGGTTTTGACCCGGTTGTTGCTGGCTGGAATTGATAACGGCATACGCTTGATTGACATCGACGCCGGTGGGTTGCGGAATGCAATACCTCGTGAAGCCAAAGCAACAGTTGCTGTAAACCACAAAGAAGATTATTTAGAAGAAGTTGAGTTGCTGAAAGCTCAAATCCTTGATGAGTATAAGGGAATTGAAGAGGACTTATCCATAAAAGTGTCAGAGAAAAAGGTTAGCGGAATTGCCTTATCCAGTGAGGATTCTGAGCAGCTTATAAAAGCACTAAAAGCGGCTCATAACGGTGTTTACAGAATGAGCCCGAATATGGTGGGACTGGTTGAAGCCTCCAATAATATTGCTCGCTTAACATTAGAAAACGGTCGCGCAGAAGTACAGTGCCTGGCACGCTCCTCTGTTAAATCCACAAAATATGCCGTGGCTAATCAGTTAAAGGCCGCTTTTGAACTGGGCGGACTGGAGACGAAATTCTCCGGCTCCTATCCCGGCTGGCAACCCGATCCTGATGCTGCAATTACGGCTATTCTGGAAGAGGTCTATCAGGAAATGTTTGATGAGGAACCGCGGGTGGTAGCCTGTCATGCCGGATTAGAATGTGGCGTTATTGGTGCAACCTATCCTGATATGGAAATGGTTTCCTTTGGACCCACTATAAAAGGCGCACATTCACCGGATGAGCGGGTGAGTATCCAGTCAGTGCAGAAGTTTTGGAACTGCCTGAAAGAAATTCTTAAAAATATTCCACCGCATTAGAAGGGACATTGCGGGTCAATATATTCCCTAACTGCTGGTTTATGGTTGTTACATTGTGTTGCACAAGTTTCTAAACTATCAAAAGACTTAAAGAAACCTGTTATTTGAATACAACTGATATTTAGCTTAATTATAACGGATGCATAAACGGTAAATGTCGCTTTAGCCAGAATACAAAAACCACTAATCCGCATTTAACTGACTAATGGACGATCATCAAAAAGAAGAGCTTCAGCAAAGGGTTCAGCGGCTCGAAAATAGGGTGGAGGAGTTGGAGGATCGGCTCGGTTCGGGAGATGCCTCGGCCGCGAAAAAAGCATCGGGGGAGTTGTCGGGGCATGAGCCAGCACCAGAAAGCATCCATTCAAAAGTCGGGGCCTTTCAGTTCAATGAATACTGGCTAAACCGCATAGGAATTGGGTTGCTGCTTATTGGGGTCGCCTTCCTATTTAAATATACGATCGATCAGGGCTGGCTGATCCCGCCTATCCGCAGCGCTGTTGGGCTAAGCATCGGGCTTATGCTTTTCCTGTTTGGATACCGAATGTCACCTGCGGTTGGTACCTATCGTCAGACGTTGCTGGGGGGCGGTATTGCTGTGTTCTATATAACCGGCTTCGCTACTTATCAGTTGTATAGCTTTCTGCCCGTCCCGCTTATTTGGGCTTTTATGATTGTAGTAACGCTGCTGGCTCTTTCGCTGTCACTGGAGCAGAATGAGCCTGTTTTATCAGTTACAGGAATATTGGGCGCCCTTGGAACGCCCTTTATGCTTTACAGTGGTTCCGGAGAAGTGACCATGCACGTAGCTTATCTGTCGCTTGTCATGGTGGCTGGAGGTATTATTTATTATCGCAAAGGGTGGGCTTCGCTTCTTTGGACGCTTATGGTTGGTGGCCTGGGCGCGCTGTTTGTAGGAGTTATCACCCCAGTCGTCACAGCTTCAACGCTAAAAACATTCGAACAATGGATACTGCAGCTGGGCATGCTTGTTTGGATAGGTGCCACATGGATTGTAGCGGTTGTCCGTCTACTTGTGATAAAGACTGACCGAATAGCTAAATCAGTGTACCTTGCTGTTTTTTGGGTTCCACTGTGGCTCTTGCTGCTTATGAGCCTGCACTGGGAATATACCGCTAATCAAACGGCTGTATTATCCTTGGTATTGGCAACAGCCGGTGGTTTTGCGTTCTTTGAGCTCAAGCAGGAAACCCTGCAGCCTCTGGGGGAGACGCATGGCTTTATGGGGATTATTATGCTCACTATTGCTGTCGTCTTCTTCTTTGAAGGTACAATGCTTTATACATTGTTGGCTATTGATGCATTGATTCTTCGATATGTTGCGCGTCGGAGGGATGATATAAAGCTGAATATTAGCGCCCATCTGCTGTTTTTAATCGTGTTATATTGGACGGTGAGTGATTTGGCCTACGGAGGAGGAATCGATAGCTCATTTATTGACATCAAAGCAATTGTACAGCTCTTTGTTATACTTATGGGAGGAGCGCTGATCCCGCGTTGGCTTCGCCGTTCTGATATGTCGGGCCTTTATCGTATATGTTCCCACTTGGTGCTGCTGTACTGGATATATCATCTCTTTATCGTTCTTACGAACGGACAGGCTTGGGTAACCATTGTCTGGGGACTGTATGCGATTGGGCTTGTGGTCGCTGGCTTTACCTGGTATCGAAAAAGGGTTCGTACTGCAGGCCTGCTAACTGTCATATTAGTGGTAGGCAAGTTGTTTTTAGTGGATTTGGCCCAGCTTCAGGCACTGTGGCGGATTCTGCTTTTCATTGGATTAGGAGGTGCGCTTATAGTGTTAGGTTATTATCTTCAGACGGTAATAAATAACTCCGAGACTGAAACATAACTTGGCAAAACTAAAAAATGATTTTACCTTAGGCTTGTGCTCGGGATAAATTCTAAATAAATAATTCGATGATGTTCAGGAAGCTATTGTTACTGATAATTTCTGCTTTATTGGCAGGATGCGGAGATACGCCATTAGAAGGGACTGCCAACAGTATAAATGCCGAAAGTTTGTTAGAGCCTATTCAGGTTCTTTCCTCTGATGATTTTAAAGGGCGGGCCCCTGGCACGGAGGGAGAGGCTAAAACAGTTGACTACCTGGTGTCGCAGTTAAAAGAATATGGGGTAAAGGGGGGTATGCCTGACGGAAGCTTTGTTCAGGATGTGCCTTTAGTTGGTCAGAAGACAGATCATGATACTCAGTTGAAATTTAGTAAGGATGGAAAGGTAGTTAGCACTCTCGATTTCCGTAATGATTTTGTTGCTTGGCCGGCCAATATGGCTGAAGAGGTATCCCTCGAAGATGCGGAGCTTGTATATGTTGGTTATGGCATTCAGGCGCCTGAGGAAGATTGGGACGACTTTAAGGACATCGATGTAGAAGGAAAAATTATTGTGATAAAGAATAATGACCCGCATAACGATCCAGACTTATTTGGGGGCAAGGCCCGCCTGTATTACGGCCGCTGGGACTATAAGTTTGAAAAGGCGCGTGATATGGGCGCTCTTGGAGCTCTCATCATCCATACCACTCCTTCAGCCGGTTATGGATGGGACGTAGTTGCGAATAGCTGGAGCGGTGAGCAGTTCTATTTGGCTGACAATGAAGAAATAACTAATTCTTCAACAAAAATCGATGGCTGGCTTACCAAGGAAGCCAGCAAGGACCTCTTTGCAAGTGCCGGGCTTAATTTGAATAAACAGCTTAAGGCAGCTGAGGAGCGCACTTTTGAGCCGGTTCCGCTGGAAGGCATAACATTGAATTTGGAGCTTTCCGCATCTTACAGTAATAAAGATGCCAAAAATGTACTTGGAGTTGTTGAAGGAACGAAAGATAATTTAAAAGATGAATATGTTGTTTTTAGTGCCCATCACGACCACCTTGGCATCACTCAACCGGTAAAAGGGGATTCAATCAATAATGGAGCGGTAGATAATGCCTCAGGGGTAAGTGCCGTATTGAATTTAGCCCGGGCTTATAAAGATATCCAGCCACAACTGAAGCGGAGTGGGCTCTTTTTGTTTGTAGGTGCTGAAGAACAAGGGTTACTGGGGTCAAAATACTGGACTGCAAATCCAACCGTACCTTTGGGTAAGGTAAATGCAGATATTAATCTTGATGCCACCAATGTTTACGGGAAAACGGAAGATATGGTACTAATTGGCTATGGGCGAAATACGCTGACAGATGTATTTGAAAGGGCAGCGGATAGGTATGATGTAAAGCTGAAGCCGGATCCGCATCCTGAAGAAGGTGTTTTCTATCGATCGGATCACTTTTCCTTTGCGAAGCAGGGCGTGCCTTCTATCTTTCCTAATGGAGGCACTGAATTTATAGATAAGCCGGAAGGCTATGCTGAATTTGTAGACAGCCTGAGCGGCGCTAATTATCACAGCGTAACGGATGAAATTAACGAATATTGGGATTTGAGTGGTATGGTTCGTGATGTGCGCTTGATCTTTGGAGTGGGGTATCGTGTCCTCAATAGTAACGAAATGCAAACATGGCAGGATGGCGATGAATTTCAGCAAAAACGTAAAGAAATGCTTGAAAAAGCTGGTAAGAAATAGTTCGACCAAAAGCCTATTAATTTA
>Ga0079226_10002017_pt1 | contig 15605 bp, 14 predicted proteins | sample Poulit2014_FD_76345 | JGI IMG/M metagenome (GOLD analysis project Ga0079226, IMG submission 76345) | Agricultural soil microbial communities from Georgia to study Nitrogen management - Poultry litter 2014 | ecosystem: Environmental > Terrestrial > Soil > Agricultural land | place: USA: Georgia...
TGCATAAAATTTCCCTGGTAAAACGTCAAAATTTTCCTCTTCAATTGCACGAAGATATCTTTTTTGTATCTTCGTTGTTTCTTGTAAAGTATCTAATGATATATCTTTCTCTTCTCTGGCTTCTTTTAATCTTGTGCCAACTCCCATAAATAACACCATCCAATTTAAAAATCGAACATTGAAAAGCCATTACCTTGACTAAACTGATTTTTTGTTACATCTTTATATGTAATTTCTTCATCTTCATGACTGCGTAATTCAATTATATAATCAAAGTCATTTAAATCATACTCGGTAGCTTGAACAAAAATATCTGGATGTTCCACAACTTTAACAGCAGGTAATTGCATGATTTCTCTTATCAGCTGCCAGTGTCGTTCATTTGTCCCCCGTTTTGATACTACTCCATCAATAATATAAATATTATCCGGACTATACTCACCCTCAATTAATTGACTGCGAACGGTTTGTTTAAGTAAAGTACTGGATACGAATATCCAGCGTTTATTTGCACTAACACTAGCTGCTACAACAGATTCTGTTTTACCTACACGGGGCATACCGCGGACACCAATTAATTTATGACCTTCACTTTTGTATAGCTCCGCCATAAAATCCACTAATAATCCAAGCTCATCACGAACGAAACGTATAATTTTACGATCAGAACTGTCCCGATGAATATATCTGCCATGCCTAACCGCAAGCTTATCCCTTAGATTCGGTTTACGGAGTTTTGTCAATCGGATTGTATCCATCGTTTGCAATATTGATTTTAAGCGTGTTACTTGTTCATCATATTTCGCAAGAATTAACATAACACGTTTTCTATTTTCCACACCATTTATCATAATAATGTTAATTGATAACATTCCTAATAAAGAAGATATATCTCCAAGTAAACCAGGACGATTCGTTAGAATTTCATATTCGAGATACCACTCCGTTTTGTCCATACTAATCTCCTTTATATAAAGTTTGTTTTCTTTATGTTACCGAATCAATTATATAATTGCAATCCACATATATATATAATAAATGATTTTCAGCTCAGTTAAAAGGAAATTTATTATGAAAGTTATTCCTTAAAAAAGAAGCTGTCTCTGCAGCTTCTTTTTTCTCCTTCTTAATGAGTCTGACCTTCATTTTGAACAAGTTTAACCATGGAATTGGCAATTGCCTGTTGCTCTTCTTTAGAAGCAGCATTCCATAATTCTCTTAATACTGCTGATTCATCGTTTTTAGCGTCAACACTTTTAGCCAAATAATCGCCAATTTCATAAGCCATATTAGAAATTGTATTTTGTGACATGCCTTCTGATTTTGCTTGTTCTAATCTATTGGCTAAAAATGACTTCCATGAATCAAAATTCTCAAGAATTGACATCATCATTCCTCCTTCAATTTATTCATCTATAGTATTTGATTTATTAATTCGTTTATGCATTTTAGGAGGAATGTTATTACTTAATCACCAACCACCATTTAAACCGATAATCTCACCTTGGATATAGCTTGATTTGTTATTGAGAAGAAAAGAAATTAAGTCAGCAACTTCAGAAGGCTTCCCTGCACGGCTAAATGGTATTTCTGATAATATCATTTGTCTTTCTTCATCTGAAAGATGCTGATTCATTTTTGTATCAATAAAACCGGGACTAACTCCATTTACGGAAATTCCGCTTGAACCGACTTCTTTTGCTAACGCTTTGACAAAACTATTTTGTGCCCCCTTTACTGCCGAATAAACCACTTCATTACTTGCTCCAATATCACCCCAAATGGATGTAATAAAAATAATTTTCCCGTGTTTTTGTTTAATCATTGCTGGTAATAAAAACTTTGAAATAATCATTGGTGCTTTAACATGAATCGATATCATATTATCCATGATTTTTTCTGATGTTTCTTGAAGCAAACCATGGTAGGCATTCCCACTTGCAAAAACAATGTATTCCACAGGAAAAACTAATTCTGTAAGTAATTTTTTAATATCACTATCCCTGCTTAAATCGGCCTGGATTTCTGTCAGAATCTGTTCATTATTTAGTGTCGTTCTAATTTCATTAATTTTTCCTCTGTTCTGGTTATAATGTAGAATTAATTGATAATTTTCTTGCCCAAGCGTTGTGGCTATGGCACTGCCAATATCGCCGCTAGCTCCGATTATTAATACATTACCACTCATTTTACTCAGCCTCTATTTTACAAACCGTTAAACGATTTTCATCAATCCAATGGGTTAGGAAGTCATTAATATCCTCTTTTGTAATAGATTCAACGATTGATAAAAGTTCAAAGAAATCAACATCAAACGTATGATAATGTATATATCTATTAGCAATAAATTCAAGGGAGTTCATACTTCGTAATATTTGTCCCATTTTTTTCTTTTTCAATCGTTCCATATCTTCCACTGAAATATTACTTTTTTTCGTTGATAGTAAAAGCTCTTTTAACTTTTCTGCAAACTGATCTGGATTAGCCGTATTTCCACCGATGATAGAGTAGCCAAAACTTCGATCCAAATTTGTTTCATAATAAAAACTTTGATCAATCAAATCTTCGTCATAAAGCGTTTGATAAAAAGCGCCACCTTTAGAAAAATAGTGGGATAAAATCATTTCCTGCAGTAAACCTTTTTTTACAAATTCATGTCCTTTCAGTTCGGAAATGGATTCTTTAATTCCTACTGTACATTTCGGAACCGATACTGGCATGACGATTTTATTTTCCTTCATTGCCGCGAATTCAGGTTCATCTGGAAAATCTCTGCGAATATCATTCATTTTTGCAAATTTCTTCTGTTCCTGGTTTGTTTCGATTAATTGCATCATTTCTTCAGCATCAAAGTTTCCAGTAAGGAAAAAAGTCATGTTCTCCGGATGATAAAAGGTATGATAGCAAGTATATAAATCATCCTTCGTTATAGACTGAATAGATTCAACGGTACCTGCAATATCAATATTTACTGGATGATTTTGAAATAGCCCTTTAAGTGTTCCCATAAATGATTGCCACTCAGGTTGGTCATCGTACATTTTAATTTCTTGACTAATGATCCCCTTCTCTTTTTCAACAGACTCTTCTGTGAAATAAGGATCTTGTACAAAATCAAGTAATGTACGGACATTCTTTTTCACATGGTCAGTAGATGCAAATAAATAAGCAGTTTGCGTAAAAGAGGTAAAGGCATTTGCAGAAGCACCTTGTTTACCGAAATCGGCGAACACATCTCTGTCTTCTTTTTCGAATAATTTATGCTCCAGAAAATGGGCAATCCCTTCAGGGACAGTAATTTTTTCATTTTTTCCTAACGGTATAAATGTTTGATCAATGGATCCATAATTAGTCGAAAAAATACCATATGTTTTGGACATTTCTTTTTTATGCAACAAAAATACAGTTAATCCATTTTGAAGCTTTTTTCTGAACAAGGTTTCATGTATATTACTGTAAAGTTGTTTATCCAACTGCATTCTCTCCTTCACTCGTTAATAAATAAATGGTATCTTCTGTAATTTTTGATGCCACATCAATAACTTCATCTTTTGTTACCTGTTTAATACCTTGGACTAACTGATCTGGTGTAAGTTCCGTTTGTCCAACAACTTTCTGGTAAAACATTTCAATGATACCTTGTGGATTGTCTAATGTCTCAAGCAGTTGATTAACGATTAATTCTTTTGTTTCATTTAACTCACTATCTGAAAAGTTTCCCTCTTTCATTTCCACCATCTGTAATTCAATTATCTCTTTAGCTTTTTGATAGTCTTCAGGGGCTATTCCACTAAAAACAAACAGCAAGCCTTTATGGCTTTCAATCCTTGATGCAGCATAATAAGCTAGACTATGTTTTTCTCTAACATTAATAAATAATTTGGAACTTGGAAAACCGCCGAATATGCCGTTAAATACATGTAAGGCAAAGTAATCTTTATCACTAAATGTAATATTTGTTCGATAACCGATATGTAACTTTGCTTGTTGAATGGATTGTTTTTCAACTATTTCTTGTGGTTTTGAACGGTGACCTGCTACATATCCATTATCCTTTTTTAGTGTTGTATCAACTTTTTCTCTCTTGAAAGTTTTTGTGAATTGATCGTTCATTTTTCCTTGATCAAAATCACCTAAAATATAGAGGTCCAATTCATCTTCTTTTAGTAATTGCTTATAATATTCATATACATTTTTAGAAGTTAAGTTAGTTAAATCTTCATCATATCCATGTACATGAAGACGATATTTTTCATCTTTACACATTTCATCGATTAATCTCATATTTGCATAACTCATTTTGTCATCTTCTATGGATTGAATTCTTCGTTTTAATGTTTCTTTTTCCCTTTCAAAAATTTTAGTATCAAAACCATTTTCATTTACATTCGGATGAAAAATAATTTGATTAAAGAGGGCTATAGCTTCATTTAAAATATCAGATTCATTAACTAGATATTCTGGATTAGCCACTTCGAATCTAAAGCTTAAAATATGATAATTACCCTTTTTTGCACTATCTATAGACAGTGATGCTCCATATAAATCATCTAACTTTTTTTGAAATTGAACTCTGCTCGGATAGGATTTAGGTCCTTGCTGTATAAGATAGGGAAGCAAGGCTCTTTTTGTGATCGTATTTTTATCTAAAGGGGCTTTAAATTTAGCTACCATATGTATTGTTTTAAATTTGGTTGTTGGAATTAAATGTAAATTATATCCATTTATTTTGATTACATCTTCTGCTACACGATTCATAACCATCCTCCAGTAAAAGTTTTTATTTATACTTTAACCTATTGCTTATTTTATACTCAACTTTTTAATCGTAATTTGTTGATATTATATACTTGATAAAGTCTTAAAAAACTATAAATTGTTTATCGCTAGTTTATCATTGATAGAAAAATATGCCAATAAATAACCCATTTAAATTATTCATATAAAAAGCTGACAACACTGAAAGTGAAGTCAGCTTTATCACATTTTTATTATCTACTTCCTTTGATATAAGGTACACCATTTGCTTTCGGTGCTTCTGCACGTCCAATGAATCCAGCCAAGGCAAGGATCGTTAAGACATACGGTGCAATGAGTAAAAATACCTGTGGTATGTCTGCAAGGACGGGAACACTGGATCCTACAACACTTAAACTTTGGGCAAGTCCAAAGAATAACGCTGCTCCCATAGCACCAAGAGGATGCCACTTCCCGAATATAACAGCCGCCAATGACATAAACCCTTGACCTACAATAGTTGCGTGTGAGAAGTTCATTGCAATGGTTAGCGCATAAACAGATCCACCAAGTCCTCCCAAAGCACCGGAAATAATAACGGCAGTATAACGCATTTTAGAAACATTAATTCCATTTGTATCTGCTGCCATTGGATGTTCACCAACCGCGCGTAATCTTAAACCAAATGGCGTTTTATAAAGTATGTACCAAGAAACAATAGCTAAAATAATTGCCAAGTATGAAGTATGATAAATGTTTTCAAAAAGCAACGGTCCGATTATCGGTATTTTTGATAAAACAGGAACGTCCTGTGTATAAAAAGGTTGTGTGATCATGTCTGTCTGTCCTTTTCCGTACCATTCCTTCGTTAAGAAAACTCCAACCCCCAGTGCCAACGTGTTAATAGCTACCCCACTAACAACTTGTTCCGCTCTTAAAGAAACAGAAGCTACTGCGTGAATAATTGAAAATAAAGCGGAAATAACAACTGCAACGAAAACGGATATCCACGGTGTCCATGTACCAAAAACGTCTGCAAATGTCAGATTAAATACAATACCGACAAAGGCCCCCATAACCATTAAACCTTCTAATCCTATGTTAACGACTCCGGAACGTTCGCTAAATACACCACCTAATGCAGTGAATATAAGAGGAGCCGAAAAGAATAAAGCTGTTGGAACAATCGAATGTAATACTTCTAGCATTTAGTTTTCCTCCTTTTTAAAGCGAAGAATAATCCAGCGAATGAAGTAGCTTGATGCGACAAATAATATAATTAAAGCAATAATAATATCTACCAATTCATTTGGTACACCTGCTTGGGTAGGCATATTTAAAGCTCCTACTTTCAACCCACCGAATAGTATTGCTGCAATAATTACACCGAAAGGTGAATTTGCTCCGATAAGCGCCACAGCAATTCCATCAAAGCCAAGATTTGTGAATCCGGATTGAATAGACATATAACCAAATGTACCTAAACCTTCCATTGCTCCCGCAAGCCCTGCAAAAGACCCAGAAATAACCATAGAAAGAATAATATTTCGCTTAACATTCATCCCAGCGTATTTCGATGCATCAGGATTAAAACCGACAGACTTAATTTCATATCCCAGTGTTGTCTTCTCCATAATAAACCACATTAATAGGGCGATAAATAGAGCAATAATAATCCCATAATGCATACGTGAAAAGTCTGTAATGCTTTGTAACCACTCCGATGATAAAGATGCAGATTCAGGTATTCTATCTGTTGCATCTTTATTATCTGTAAGCACTGATCGAATAACCGCATTTGCACTGTAAAGAGCAATATAATTAAGCATAATCGTTACAATAACTTCGTGTACGCCTCGCGTTGCTTTTAAAAGCCCTGGTAGAAATCCCCATAAAGCTCCTGCTGCTGCAGCTGCTACAACAGCTAAAGGCAAATGAATAATCATCGGTAAATCAAAAGCAAGACCAATCCAAACTGCCGCAAGCCATCCAACAAAAACCTGACCTTCCGCACCAATATTAAATAGATTCGCTCTAAATGCAAAAGCTACAGCAAGCCCTGTCAAGATTAACGGTGTCACCTGTCTTATTGTTTCACCGATAAAGTAACGATCACCAAATGCACCCTGCCATAAAGCCACATAACCTTGAACTGGATTATATCCGAAACCAAGCATAAGTATTGCGCCCACTATTAAAGCCAGAAGAACAGAAATAACAGGTACTAATATATTAAACAATCGATTGTTCATCATGGTGCAACACCATCCTTCTTACTACCAGCCATTAGTAATCCTATCTCTTGCTCATTTGTCTCTTCAGGTTTTCGAGTAGCCACTATCTTGCCGTCAAAAAGAACAGCGATACGGTCACTAACATCTAAAATTTCATCTAGTTCAAAAGATATTAATAGGACAGCTCTTCCTTTATCCCTTTCCTCTATAAGACGGTTATGAACAAATTCTATAGCGCCTACATCCAAACCACGTGTTGGTTGTGCTGCAATCAGTAAATTAGGAGACCGGTCAACTTCTCGTCCAATAATTGCTTTTTGCTGGTTTCCTCCAGATAATGATCTTGCCTTTGTGTGAATATCAGGTGTCCTCACGTCATATTCTTGAACTAATTCATCAGCTTTTTTATAGATTTCTTTATAGTTGAGAAAAGTTCCTTTTGAATATGGTCGTTTGTAATATGTTTGCAAAACAATGTTTTCTCCAATAGACATGTCTAAAACAAGTCCATATTTATGTCTGTCTTGTGGTATATGCCCTAAACCACTTTCTGTTACTTTTCTTGGTGGTAGGTTAATAATTTCTTTATCATTTAATTTTATAGATCCAGATTCTGATTTTGTAAGACCTGTAATTGCTTCGATTAATTCTGTTTGCCCATTACCATCTATCCCTGCTATACCAACAATTTCTCCTGCCTTAACGTCTAAATGAAGACCTTTTACGGTTTCTATTTTCCTAGAATCTTCAACAACCAAATCTTCAATTTTTAGAATAGTGTTTTTCGGAGTGGCAGGTTTCTTTTCAAGTTCAAAACTAATATTTCGTCCAACCATAAGAGATGCAAGTTCGGTTGTATTGGTTTTTGCAACCTCAACTGTTCCTATTCCTTTACCTTTTCTGATGACAGTACATCGATCACAAGCCCGCATAATTTCTTTTAATTTATGAGTAATAAGAATAATAGATTTACCTTCTTTTACTAGCGCTTTCATAATATCAATCAGTTCGTCAATTTCTTGTGGTGTAAGAACAGCTGTTGGTTCATCTAAGATGACGATTTCTGCACCACGATATAATGTTTTCAGAATTTCCACTCGTTGTTGCATACCAACTGAAATATCTCTTACTTTTGCTTTAGGATCCACACGTAAACCATATCGATCAGATAATTCTTGTACTTCTTTTTCCGCTTTTTTAATATTTATTTTTCCTCCAGCGGTTGGTTCACTCCCTAAGATAATATTTTGTGTCACTGTAAACGTATCAATAAGCATAAAATGCTGGTGAACCATTCCAATTCCTAAATCATTGGCTACGTTTGGATCAGTTATTTTTACCTTTTTTCCGTTAACACGAACTTCCCCTTTTTCTGGTTGGTATAAGCCAAATAGTACATTCATTAATGTAGACTTACCAGCACCATTTTCCCCTAATAACGCATGAATCTCCCCTTTTTTTAATTGAATAGTTACATCGTCGTTTGCAACAATCCCTGGAAATTCTTTTCGAATATTCAGCATTTCTATTACATAATCCATGGTTATTTTTCACTCCTTTTTAACTCATGTAACTCTTTTATAAAATATGCAAATGAAGAGACCAGAAATTAATACTATCAACTCTTCATTTGGATATTTTTACTAAAGTGCTTAGTAAGTTTGATTGAAGAATTTAAAGGCTGGATATCCAGCCTTTACTTAAAATTTTCTTATAATTCATCTAAAAATTCATCTAATTCATCATAGCTATGAGGTACTTCAACTTCACCATTAATAATTTTTTCTTTCCATTCTTCCGCTATATCAATAAGGTCTTGCGTCATCGCTTCTTCGTTTGTTGTAGCAAGTCCTACTGCCTCATCTGCCAAGCCAAGTTCTAACATTTCTCCACCTGGGAATTCACCGTTCATTGATTGGTTTGTTACTTCTACAACCGCATTGTCAACACGTTTTAGTACAGATGTTAACGTGATATTATCATCGCCAATTTGTCCTTCCTCGTGTTGATCACGGTCAACTCCTATTGCCCAAATTTCTCTGTCTGGATCATTATTTTTTATATCTTTCGCTTGGGCAAAAAGACCATTACCAGTTGCACCAGATGCGTGGAAAATAATGTCGCGATCTTCATTATACATACTTGATGCGATTAATTTCCCTTCATCAGCCGCATCAAAGGCACCAGCATATTGTACATTAACGTCAATGTCAGGGTTGACAGAGTTAGCACCTGCTACAAAACCTACTTCAAATGCAGTAATAATATCAGATTCAACTCCACCAATAAATCCAAGTTTGTCTGTATTTGTTTTATGAGCCGCTACAACACCAGCGAGGAATGAGCTTTCGTTATCGGCAAAGTTGATGCTTGCTACGTTCGGAGCCTCAACAACAGCGTCAACAATTGCAAAATGGTTATCAGGATTTTGTTCAGCGATTTGACCAATTGCATCTTCTAATTTATAACCAATCCCATAAATTAGATCATATTCATCTCTTATTAAACGTGTTAAGTTTGGTAGATAATCCGCATCAGCATCAGATTGAGCGTAATCAAACCCTTCACCTTGCTCAAACCCATGCTCCTCCCCCCAAGCTTGAAGTCCTTCCCATGCTGATTGGTTAAATGATTTATCATCTACTCCACCAACATCTGTAACAAGAGCGGCTTTAAAGTCTGTATCGCCTCCGTCTTCTGCCGCTTTACTTTCTTCTCCGTTATCTTCACCTGTGTCACCGGTATCTTCGTCACTTGAACCACCACAAGCTGCTAAAATAAATATCAAGCTAAACGATACGATTAACAATAAGATAAACTTACGGTTTTTCAAAATAATTGCCTCCTTTTTATTTAAATGAATTGATTAATGCATCCAGCAAAAATTTTCGGAACCACCCCCTTAAATTCAGCCTTTTATGTAACCCCTTACAATCTTTTTCTTAAAACATGAAAACTAAATCGATCGGATCGAAAATAGTTAGCTGAATAAAGAAATGCTTCATCATCTTCTGTAAAATGCATTTGTTTCAGTAGTAACAACGAGTGCTCTGGATTACATTTTAATATGTCATAAATACGTGGGTTATAGCTAATCGGTTCTATGTGTGTGACCGCGTATGCAATCCGTTTATTTGTCTCGCTTTCTATTAATTTGAAAATTGACTCTTCCTGATGAGTCGATTCCAAAGAAATTAGCCCTTTCGGAATTTTATCAATACAAAATACAACAGGTTCATTATCTGCTGTTCGTACACGTTCAATTTTAGCTATTTTATCGAGTGTTATTGATTTAAATCTTTCACGATCTTCTTTTGTTGCTCTGATGTATTCTGTTGATATAAACTGCACGCCGGCTTTTTTACCTGATTTTTCAATCATATGTGTAACACTTGTAAGCTCTTCTATCCCCGAGGAAAATATAGGTTTTTGATTGACAAAAGTTCCTACCCCATGTCGCCTTGTAACGATATTATCTTCCTCTAGTATTCTCAGGGCCTCTCTTAGAGTCGCGCGGGAAACACCTAGTATTTTTGATAATTCAAACTCAGATGGTAGTTTTTCATTTTCTTTATAAGTTCCGTTTTCAATTTCCCGTTTAATTTTGTCAATAACTTGCAGGTATAAATGACGCGAATCAGATTTTATAGACATAACAGCCCCCCCCCTTATGTGAAATCTTGTAGATTTAAACGATGTCTGACATCTGACGTATGGCTATCTCCTAAACTAATATACCATTTATTTTAAAATAAAGAAACAGAAATTAGATAAATTTCTTAAATATTTCTAGTTTAATTTGGTTCGCTTCATAAAAAAAGACAGTATTTTACCATTTTTTCCAAATTGGTATTTACTGTCTTTTTAAAAATAATTCAGTTGTTATAGATTTGCAGATTACGAAGTTTGTTCTTCAGAAACTTGGGTAACAAGAACTTTTCTTGGCTTACTTCCTTCATAAGGACCTACAATCTCCCTATCTTCCATAGCGTCTATTAATCTCGCAGCTCTTGTATAGCCAATCCGAAATTTTCTTTGCAACATAGATACACTGGCAGTCTGCATGTCGACAACTAATTGAACAGCATCATCGTATAGTTCATCATCGACTTCCGAAATAATTTCATTCGTATCTTCAGGTATCATCTCTTCTTGGTATGATGCTTTTTGCTGTGTGACGCAATGATCGACTATTCGTTCCACTTCCTCGTCAGATAAAAATGCTCCTTGAACCCTTGTTGCCTTAGAGTCACCAACTGGCATAAATAACATATCTCCTCTACCTAGAAGTTTTTCAGCTCCACCGGAATCTAATATTGTTCGTGAGTCCGTTTGTGAAGACACACTAAAAGCGATTCTGGAAGGAATATTTGCTTTAATTACACCAGTAATAACATCTACGGAAGGACGTTGTGTTGCTATAATTAAATGAATTCCTGCCGCCCTGGCCATTTGAGCTAGTCTAGTTATGGCATCTTCTACGTCACTCGAAGCAACCATCATTAAATCAGCAAGCTCGTCAACTAAAACAACAATATACGGAAGATTTGGCTCTTCTTCTTCTGATGTCCGGTTATATTTTCGAATGTACTCATTATAGCCTTCAATATTTCTTGTACCACTATCAGAAAACAATTCATAACGTCTTTCCATTTCCGCTACAACTTTTTGTAATGCACGTGCAGCTTTTTTTGGTTCAGTTACAACGGGGGCAAGTAAATGAGGAATCCCATTATAGACATTTAACTCTACTTTCTTAGGATCAATCATCATCATTTTTACTTCATGGGGTTTGGCTCGCATTAATATAGTAGTTATAATACCATTTACGCAAACACTTTTACCACTCCCTGTTGCACCTGCTATTAATAAATGAGGCATTTTATTTAATTCGGCAAGCACAGCATCCCCTGATATATCTCTTCCTAAAGCAACTAATAATTTAGAAGAGTGATTGCTCATTGAACTATCTAAAACTTCCCTCAAAGAAACCATTGCAATTTCTTGGTTAGGAACTTCAATCCCAACTGCAGACTTGCCCGGGATTGGTGCTTCAATTCGAATATCTTTTGCTGCTAATGCTAAAGCCAGATCATCATGCAAACTAACGATTCTGCTCACCTTCACACCAGCTTCAGGTGCTACTTCATATTTTGTTACTGCTGGCCCTACATGGACCTTGGTCACTTTTGCTTTAACTCCAAAGCTGTGGAAGGTCTTCTCTAGCGTTCTAACAGTTGCTTGAATCTGAGATTTTTCATGTTGTTGAGAGTTGTATGCCGGTTCAGCTAATAGATCCAAAGATGGTAATTCATATTCAAAATTTTCCGTTTCTGTCATTGGTAATGAATCCGATAATGCTTTATCCTCTATATCTTCTGTCACTGTTTCTCTTTCATTATTAGAACTTTCTTTATTATCTTCCTCTTTCAATTCATTATCAGCCAATGAATAAGCGACATCTGTAAAATCTTGTATTACTGGTTCATCCTTTTCTATTTCCTGTTGTGATGAATCTATTATTTCTGGAGTAGATATCTCAACATCTTTCATAGCTTGCTTTTCTTCTTGATAACTGACCCATTTTTCTCTGATTTTACTAAAGAGATCTTTCAATTTCTTTCCACTTTTAACAAATAAATCACCTAACGAATATTCCGTCATAAAAATAAATCCTATAATCATAGAAAAGACTGCAACTATTTTAGCTCCTACAGCTGAAAATAAATAATAGCAAAATGCAAATGCTATCGCTCCAATCATTCCCCCTCCAGTTTGCATCGCAGTGCCTTGTCCATCTATATAGGCATTAAAATGATACCAGGTTGTTTTAATAACGGAAATGTCGTTATTTGCTGTTATTAATAATCGTTCATAAGTTTGTATATGGGTTAGTAATAAAATTCCTAAGAAAAAAACATAAAATCCAACTAACTTTTTATTAGTAAAATCTGGGTAGCGTCTTTTAACTAGTAAAATAACCCCTGTTATTAGTAGAAAAATTGATGCGGCAAAATACCATATACCAAAAAAGAATCGAAAAATGTTTTCTAGTCCACCAGGTATAGCACCATCACTTATTACACTAGCTCCACTTCCAAAGATAGCCAAAAATATAAAAAGGAGTCCCAATAACTCATATTTTACTTTTTGCTTTAATTTACTTTTTTTCTTTCTTCTTCTTTTTTTAGCCATACTGTCACCTCTATAAAGGCCATTTTAAAGGATTACTTCAATTTATGGAAGTTTTTCCCTGAAAAATATCATCTGATAATTCATTTTTATAGTAAAAATAGAAAGAGCCTAGGACACAATTAAGACAATAACTCTAAATCGAATATTATAATCCTATGTCCAGGCTCAAATCTATATTAGATATAGTATAGCACAGAAACAAACAAGAGATTAATAAAAGTTTATATAGTTATCCTTTGAAAATCGATCCTGGTACATACGTGGTGTCCATAAAATCGTTTGGATCAGTGGATAATAACTGTAATAATTCATAGGTTCCATCTGAATTTTCTTCCACATAAAGTGATTTTCCATTATGAGATATGCAACAGCGCTTGTTAAAATCGTCCTCCGCAGTTGGAAAAATATCATTTTCGGATAATGGTGTGTATAAAATCATTGAATAACTCCTCCTTCATCTTCTTTTTCTTCAATTAACTCATTGACTTTAGCCATCGCATCGGCCACTCCTCCAACTTCATCGATTAATCCATATTTGACAGCATCTTCACCAATTACATTTGTACCTATATCCCTTGTTAGATTTCCTTTTGCAAACATTAGTTCCTTAAATTTTTCTTCTTTAACATTAGAGTGAGCCACAACAAACTGGATAACACGTTCTTGCATTTTATCAAGATATTCAAATGTTTGTGGAACTCCAATTACAAGTCCTGTTAACCGAACAGGATGAATGGTCATTGTTGCTGTAGGAACAATAAATGAATAATCGGATGCAACCGCAATTGGGACACCGATGGAATGTCCTCCCCCTAACACAATTGAAACAGTTGGTTTAGATATAGTAGCAATCATTTCTGAAAGTGCTAGTCCAGCTTCTACGTCACCACCAACCGTATTAAGTATAATTACCAGCCCCTCAATTTTTGGATTTTGCTCAATTGCAATTAACTGTGGCAAAACATGTTCATATTTTGTCGTTTTATTTTGAGGAGGTAATTGCACATGTCCTTCAATTTGTCCAATAATAGAAAGTACATGAATGTTAGAATCAGGTGCTTGGGGTACATTCGTCTGTCCCAACTGCTGTATTTTTTGAACTAAAGATGAAGCATTCTGTTGCTGCTCTTCTTGACCTTCTTGATCTTTCTTTTCTACATCCTTATCCATATAGAAAGAACACTCCTTTACTTTGATTTACGGTTAGTATGTTCTTAAGCGTTCCAATACATACAAAAGCTCAATTTTTATAGTTTCTTAAAATAAAAAAGACATCATTTGATGTCTTTTTTAATGAATTTAATATTTGATTTTTAAATTTCGTCAACTAACTTTTTTAAATCAAATTTTTCTTGTTTTGATAATTTTACTAAAGGGAGACGAACTCCTCCAACGTCAATTCCTTTCATTTGCAAAGCTGCCTTTACAGGGGTAGGTGATGGTGCTTTAAATAAACCATTCATAATCGGTAGTAACTTTCGATGAATACTTGCTGCTTCTTTTATATCTCCTGTTTCAAGTGCGTTCATCATCGATTGTATTTTTTTTCCTGCTATATGTGAAGCAACAGATACTACTCCATCTGCTCCTACAGCCATCATTGGTAATGTTAATGCATCCTCACCACAATAGACAGTGAATGAATCATCTGTTTTTTCAATCACTTCACTAATTTGATTGAAATCTTCAGTTGCATCTTTTACAGAAACAATATTTTTAATCTTACTTAACTCTACTATTGTATCAGCATTAATGTTTATTGAAGATCTACCAGGTATGTTATATAACATAATTGGCAATGTTGTTTCTTTAGCGATAGCTGCAAAGTGTTCATAAAGTCCCTTTTGATTAGGTTTATTATAATATGGAGCAACAAGCATAACAGCGTCTACTCCATGTTTTTCAGCCTCTTTCGTTAATTCGATTGAAGAAGCTGTATCGTTACTTCCTGTGCCAGCAATAACGGGAACTCTGTTATTAACAGTTTTTACTACATGTTCAAAGAGCTTGATTTTTTCACTACTCGTTAATGTAGGTGACTCCCCTGTAGTCCCTGCAATAACTAAGCCATCTGTTCCGTTATTAAGCAGATAATCAACGAGAATTGTCGTTTGTTGTAGATCCACATTTCCATCACTATTAAATGGAGTTACCATCGCTGTTAAAACTTTACCAAAATCCATGACAATTCACCTTCCTTTTATGCGAGCAATATCTGCAGTCATTTATTAACACATCGTATCCCCTATGCTGGCATCAAGTATAATTATTTTAGTTTAAAAAGATTTTATACCATTGCTCAGCTCAAAAACTTCGTGTAGGGCGTTTACCGTTTTATTTAAATCTCTTTCATGAACGAGTACCCAAATCGTTGTATTACTATCAGCTGACTGCAGGATCTTTACACCTTTATTCGTTAAAGAACCTACAATTCGGGCA
>Ga0079226_10002019_pt1 | contig 15588 bp, 19 predicted proteins | sample Poulit2014_FD_76345 | JGI IMG/M metagenome (GOLD analysis project Ga0079226, IMG submission 76345) | Agricultural soil microbial communities from Georgia to study Nitrogen management - Poultry litter 2014 | ecosystem: Environmental > Terrestrial > Soil > Agricultural land | place: USA: Georgia...
AAACACCGTCACGGTCCACGGCCAGAAGCTGTTCCAAACCCCGACTGCGCAATTCTGGATCATGAGATGCATCACGCAGTCGGGATTCGGGAAGTCCCAGTTCTCCGGCGATTTCCTCGACGGTCTCCGGGGCGCAGATATCCCGGCCCTCCTGCCACCTGGCCTGGTAGGCTAGGTCGATGAACTCGGTCCCGCTGCCCAGGTCCCGTGCGAGAAGATAGGCCAGGTGCGGGACCTCCCAACAGGGGGTACGGTCCACAGGCCACGTGACCGAGAGCCCCTCCTCCAGGACAAGACGGCGAACGTCCCGCAGCACATACAGGTGCTTGGCACGCGACATGGCGACATAGGGGAAGTCGCCTCCGGCCTCGGCCAAGAGGTCGCGGGACCACTCGTCCGGTTCCCAGAACGGTCTCCATTCCACAACCCTCGCGACGTCTGGGGCCTGTTCCCTGAGCTTTCTGTAAGCGAGCCAGGAGTACGGGCTGCGTAGCGAGAAGTAAAAGCGTGGCGTCCCGCGATCGCTCCGCGGCATGTCCTCAACCTCCTTTTATGCGTTCGGGGGTGGTCAGATAACGATGCCGCCGTCGATCTGGAAGACAGATCCGGTGACGTATTCGGCTCGAAGCAGATAGGCGACCAAGTCAGCGACCTCCTCGGGACGCCCGAGCCTGCCCAGCGGGATGTTCTTCACGACCTGTTCCTGGACCTGTTCACCCAGGGGGGCCGTCATGTCCGTCGCGATGAATCCCGGGGCGACAGCGTTCACGCGGATTCCGTATCTGCCGACCTCTTTGGAGAGTGCCTTGGCGAACCCGATGATCCCGGCTTTGGAGGCGGCGTAGTTGCTTTGTGTCGCGTTGCCATGGACACCCGCGACCGAGGAGATGTTTACGATGCAACCGGCCCGCCGCTTCATCATCTCGAAAATGGCGGCACGGCACACGTGGTAGGTGCCGTTGAGATTGACGTCGATGACCCGGTTCCAGTCCTCGTCCTTCATCATCAACAGAGGGTGGTCCCGGACGATCCCCGCCGAGGTAACCACCGCGTCCAGGCCACCGAACCGGTCCTGCGCCTCGGAGACGAACTCCCGGGCGGAATCGGCGTCAGCGACGTCGGCACGGTGGGCGAGGACCCGAACCCCGCGCTCCGCCACCTCCTTCTCCAGCTCCCGAGCCGCCTCCTCCTGGGACGTGTAGCAGAAGGCCACGTCGTATCCCTCGTCGGCCAGCCGCAGGACGGTAGCGCGCCCGATACCTCGGGACCCGCCAGTGACCAGTGCCGTGGGCGATGCTTCCTCAGCCATTCACTTACTCCCATCACTCTGTTCGTCACCCGAACGCCCGCTCAGCTCGGCGGCTGGACGCAGCGCCATGATCACGCGTCCGATCTCGGCGACGTTCCGACCACCGACACGGCACTCCCCCTCGACGATGACCGTCTCGCTCAGAGCACGGGTGATGTGCACGTGGTGCTCCATGACATCGCCGGGACGGACCCGGCCGGTGAACCGGATATCGGAGATCCCGCCGAACAGCATCACCTTCCCCGTCAGTACGTCGGGGTTGGGCTGGTCGGCAGCCACGAGGACGCCCGCCGCCTGACACCAGGACTCGACGAGCAGTACGCGTGGATAGTCGTGGTCCCTGTCCGAGGCCGCGGGGGGCAGTTCCGAGTACCAGGGCTCGTTACAGGTCACCGCTTTGAGCGCGGTGACGCGCTCACCGGGCACCAGGTCGAGGACCCGGTCGACCAGGAGCATCGGATACCGGTGCGGAAGGACGGACTTGATCCCGGCGACTCCCATGACCGTGTCCGCTATGACGCTCATTCCGGCCCCCTCTTGGCGAAGCGGAGCGTGACCTGCGCGGCGTCGCCCCGTGATGAGGAGATGACGCCCTTGCAGCGCTTCTCCGCACCGTCCCCGGTCCAGGTGAGCTCGGTGCTCAGCCCATCCCTTGGAAAGACGGGCGAGAGGAAACGGGTGCTCTCCACGGCGGTGAGTTCCCACTCCCCCTCGGACTCGGGCAGGGTCGCGAGCGCACTGTTGTGCACGTACTCGACCAGGCACACGCCCGGGAAGATCGGGAAGTTCGGATAGTGGCCGGCGAAAACCGGCTCGTCGGCCGAGACGGTGACGGTGCTCCGCAGTCCGGGTTCGGAGCCGGTTCCGGCTTCCACCACCGGTGTCCCGGAGACGGGTGTACAAGCGGTCGGTATCACTGCGCACCAAGCTTGGACTCGATCAGGCGGTACGCCTTCTTGAGAGTGGTGACCTCTTTCAGCTCATCCTCCGACAGCTTGACCTTATACTTCTTCTCAAGGACGACCATCACCTCCAAGGCCATCAACGAGTCGACGCCGAGGGTCTCGACGAAGTGGGTGTCATCCAGCAGTTCGCTCTCGTCCACGTCGAGGATCTCGGCGGTGATCTGTCGCAGTTCCTCGAGATCGAGGGTCTTCGTGCTCTCGGACATCGTTTTCTTCCTTCTCTTCTGGCTCTACTGGTCGGGGTAATGCGGATCGGTGGGGCTCAGGGCTCAGGGCTCAGACGGTGAGGGTGGCCAGGTCCTCGGGGGCCGTCACCGAGACCGTCTCGACATCGCGAAGGGTCCGTCTGACCATTCCGGAGAGGGTCGCCCCCGGTCCGATCTCGACGAAGCGGCCACAGCCAAGGTTCGTGTTGAGCACAAGAACGGACTCCTCCCACCTGACCGGGGCCATGATCTGCCGCTTCGCCAAGGAGGACCAGTCGGTGTCCCCGCCCGTGTACACACGCGCGTCGACATTCGCGACCACCGGCGCGTGCCGGTCAGCGAAGGGCGCCGAGGACAGTGCACGAGTGAGGCGATCCACCGCACCGGACATGAGCGGGCTGTGAAAGGCCCCACTGACCGGTATGCGCATCGCCTTCGCGTCGTGATCGGCGGCGAGCTCGGCCACTCGGCCGATACCGGGCAAGCTCCCCGAGACCACTCGTTGCCCGGGAGCGTTCAGGTTCGCCAGCCATACCTGATGGCCCTCCGACCTCACGGCGGAGATCAGGGCCGCCACCGTGTCGTCGTCAGCGCGCACCAGAACCGCCATGGTCCCCGGGGACTCCCGTGCGGCCGTGAGCATCGCACGGCCGCGCTCCGCGACGAGCTTGGCCGCACTCTCCAAAGGCAGTGCTCCCGCCGCGTACAGTGCGACGTACTCGCCCAGGCTGTGTCCGGCGTAGCCGGCCACGGTTCCCACCGCGCCCGCCTCCCGCGAGCTGTGGAGGCCGATGACGGCGACGGCGAACACCGCGATCTGGGCTAGGTCGGTCCTCCTCAGCGTCTCGTCGTCCGCGCTAAGCAGCAGCTCCTCGACGTCGACCCCGGTGTGCTCGGACAGGTCGGCGACCAGCGACCAGGATCCGCTCTCCCGCCAGGCGGCGCCCATCCCGCTCTTCTGCGCGCCTTGGCCCGGGAAGATCACCGCGGTGTGGGCATCTGTCACGGTCGGCCCCCGATCGTCCTGAGCAGTGCCGCTCCCACCACGCCGTCCCGGTCGACACTGGTGACCAGGGCCGTGCGCCCGTCCGCCGCGCCGTCCTCGGCCAGTGCCAGCAGAGCCGTCACCTGAAAGGCGGACGAGGCCGCGTAGGTGTCCCCGATGAGGTGCGAGCAGGAGACGAACTCTGCGCTCTCCCCAACCAGGACGTCACGCAGGGCGGCGATCTCGGCTCCCCCAACGGTCCCGGCGCTCTGCGAAGGAGCCACAGCCCACACTTCCTGGGCCCGGACACCGTTGCGGTTCAACAGTGCGCGGACGCAGTCGGCCAGTACTCCACGCGCGCTCTCACTGTCGGCCGCGAAACCGAACTCCATACCCAGGACCTCAGCGGCACCGGAGCGGTCATGGCGGCGAGCGGCTTCGGGCGACTCCAGGATCCAGACGGCCGCTCCCTCCCCCAACAGGCTCTTCTCCCGCTCCTCGGAATCGGCCCGTGTGTGCCAGTCCAACCACGCACGTGCCGAGGAGAACTCCTCCACCGCACCGCACAGCACCGTTTCGGCTCGACCGGCCCGTTGCAGACGCAGCGCGTACTGGAGTGCGAGCAGACCCGTTCCGCGACCGCCGGCGATAGTCGTGTTGGGTCCCTTGAGCTGGTGCCAGATGGCCGACTGCCCCGCCGCGCAGTTCATGACGGTGTTGGGGAAGAGAGAAGGGTCGACGTAGAACGGCTTGGCACTGACCAGGGACTCACGGGTGAAGTCCATGATGCTCTGGGCGCTCCCGGTGTGCGTCCCCAGGACGAGTCCCGCGTCCTCGCCGATCCCGGGAAGCCGTTCCCCGTCCTCGTGGAGAAGGTGCCGTAGGGCGGTGACCGCCAGCCCCGTCACCCGGTCCATCGACCTGGTGTCCTTGCGGCCGAGGACTCGTCTGACGTCGAAGTCCGGGACCAGGCACGCCCTGTCGTAGGGAGCGGTCCAGGCGTCGCGGTCGAGCTTGACGGCGGTCTCGCGGGCTTTTCGCAGGCCCGAGCTGAACTCCTCGCGGTTCAGACCCCAAGGGGACACCGTGGACCAGTGGGAGATCAGAGGGCTGCCAGAAGCAGGGGTGGCCATGTTCGTTCGTGCTCCTTCGTCGGCCGGGGTCGGGTGTCTCACATGAACCACACTTGTTCGTAGTCGGCCCACTGAATTGCCAGTTCACCGTGCTTGATCCTGCGTGTTCCCGGGAGGAGCCGGGTGGCGGCCTTCGCGCCGAAAGACGCGAGGTCCTCGTCGTCGACCCACAGAGTCAGCCCTTCCTGGAGCATCACGTGCAGCGAAGCGCGCGGATTCGGGAGTGTGTCGAGTTCCCTGCCTCCCACACGCAGCGCAGGCGTGAAACCGTAGCTTTCAAGGGCATAGGTGACAGCCAGCCCGCGCAGGGAGAGATGCAGTTCGTCGATCTGGCGGTTGAGTTCCCGGACGATGTACAGCACGTCGGCGAACTGGGTCTCGATCGAGCCTCGGTAGGCGCGCTCGACGATGATCAGGGAGGCCGGGGCCATAGTCAGCACACCCCCAAGCAGAGGGTTTTCTCCGCGGCCTTCGTGTGCTTCCAGAACGTGAACGGAGGGCGTTTGCGTACCTGCGAGATCTGCTCGCTCATGCCACGTTCCTCGGAGCAGAAACGGCACACGTACCAGTCCAGGTGGTCCGGGTAGTCCTCGATGAGGCCGAGGACGATCGCAGCTGTCGAGGGGTGGTCCTGGGCCCAGTCGACGACGTTGCGCGGTTTGGAATCACCGAGCAGCGCGCTCGTCAGTCCCGTGGCGTCGCCGCAGGTCCAGATCTGGACCCTGGCTCCGCGTTCGAGCAGCGCCTGTGTCATCCGAATGACCGACGTGACCATGTCAGACCGATGCGGGGCACCCATGACCGCGATCAGTACGTCGCTGTGATGGATCGGAGCAGCCATCAGTGCCACACCACCTTCACCTGTGCGTCCAGGAGCCTGTCGGCGACAGCACCCATGTCCACGAGCTCGGCATCGGCCCTGACGTCGTCGGAACCTAGCGCGCGCTGGTGCAGTGAGAAGGCGTCCACCAGGAGCGAGCCGCCCTCCGCGACGAATTCGTCCAACCGGGGTAAGATGCCCGGCACCGCGGCGGCCACGGCGTTCTCGATCAGGAACAGTGAAGTCCAGTGACGGGCCCGTACGAGGTGGACCGCCTCACTGACGAACCGTTCACACCCCGTCCCGAACGGGCCCTCGGATTCGATCAGCAGAAATTCACCCACGGATTCCTTCGTGCGGTCCACCGCTCTCACCTCCCGGTTCTCCTTCCGTAAAAGCGAGTTCGAGGAATTCCAGTACCCGCTTCTCGTATTCGTCCCGATCGAAGCGCAGGGCGTTCATGTGCAACGAGTTCGGCGCGGTCCAGAACGAGGCATCGGGGTAAGCGGAAGCGACCCGGCGTACCTGGTCCTCCGTGATCAGGGGGTCCTTGGCCCCCGCGACGAACATCAGCCGCACGCCTGTCCCGCTCAGGTCAGGAGGCCACTCACCCAGGTCCAACATGCGCGATGCCACGGTCCGGAAGACCCATTGGCAGAAGGTGAACCCGAGACCGTCCTGGAGCGCCCGCGGCAGCGCCCCCCGCCGCAGCGCGGCGAAGCCGTCGAGACCGCTGCCGATATCGAACGCGGGACCGCTGTCCGCGACCACCGCACGCACGGACACGCCCGGCTCGCGAGCCACGCACAGTGAGGTCCATGCCGAAAAGGAGAGTCCGAGTACGCCGATGTGACCGCTTCCGAGTTCGGGGTCGGCCGCGACGGCTCGCACCACATCCGCCAGATCACTGGTGTAGCGGCGTGACATGTCGCGATAGCACCGGTCCCTGCCGCTCCGGCCGTGGTTGCGCATGTCGTACGCGACGACATGGTGTCCGGCCCGGTGCAGGAGCCCGATGTGGCCGAGCGTGCTCGACCGAGACCGTTCCGCGCCGTGGCAGACCACCATGGTGTGCGGCCCTTCGCCCGGTACGACCCAGGCCTCCAGGCGGATTCGGTCGCGCGTGGTGGTCACACTCATCGACCGGTTCGCCAGACCGTTGTTACCCGGAGTGCGACCGGGTCGGCCCGGCAGCGGGTGGTAAAGGCGGTAGGCCTGCCGGATGCCGTGGCTGAGAGCGCGCCCCATCGTGTAGGGCAGCACCAACGTGTTCCCCAGACGCCGGACGGTGTCGGGGACCGACCTGTTCTTGGCAGCCCTCGCCGCCTTCTCGCTCCCCATCAGCCCGTCAGCATTTCGCCGCCGTCGACCCCGATCACGTTGCCGGTGATCCACGAGGACCGCGTGCGGGAGAGCAGGACGATGGCTTCCCCCACGTCCTCGGGGGTGGTCAACCTCCGGTGGGGGTTGTTGCGCTCGGCGGTGTCAACCAGGGACCGGTGCTCAGGAATACGTTCCAGTGACGGTGTGACCGTGACTCCAGCGCGCAACGCGTTGACAGCGACGCCGTGAGGCGCCAACTCAAGCGCGAGCTGCCGTACATGTGACTCCAAAGCACATTTCGCGGCTGACACCGCACCGTAGTTCGGCGTGACCTTGACGTCACCAGCACTGGTCATGGCGTAGATCTTGGAGCCCTCGGCCAGCAGTCCGGCAGCGTGCAGGTCCTGGCTCCAGTACACGAGGGAGTTCGCCATGACGTCGAGCGTCATGTTCATCTGGCGCTCGGTGAGCTTCTTCTCCCCGGAGTCGGCGATGAAGGGCACCAGCGCCCCGAAGGCCAGTGAGTGCATGAGGATACGGATGCCCGAGCCCGAGGTGATCTCCGCGAACTCGGTCACCAGGCGGGCGCGAACATCCGCACGGGCGGCGTTCTCGTTGAAGAAGCGCACCTCGACACCGAGCGAGCGGAGTTCCTCCGCGGTGACGGCGGCCTTCTCCTGACCAGACGCGGTGTCGAAGTGCACCCCGAGGATGTTGACACCCTCACGAGCCAGATCCCGAGCCGCGGCCCGACCCATGCCACTGGAAACCCCGAGAACGAGTGCCCAGTGACCGTGCAGAGAGTTCGTCATTTCTGTCTTCCTCCTGTCTGATCCATCTGTGACTCCGAACGGTCAGCGCCATGAGGGCTTGCCGGTGATATCCGAGCGACCGCCACGTTTCCCTGCGCGGCCGCGGTCACGATCACCGTGATCGCCTCGCCCCGGCTCCTCAGGGCCTCCGAGACCTGGAGCATCGGTTCCAGAGCACCCGAACCCGCTGGGAAACGCCGAAGGTCCGCACCAAGTGACCGAACCACCGCCTCCGACACTTCGGAGTCGTCGACAACCGCCCTGACCTCGGGAAAGCGCCCGTCAGCTCCGGACCGGCGGGTGAGGGCCAGCAGACGGTCCAGGCGTTGGCGGCCGACGTCCGTGGCGGCCACGGACGGGGGTAGGAAGAAGGTCCGTACTTCCAGTCGGCCCAGTTCCTCACCACCACGGGCTCTGACCCGTCCCGCGGACTCCAGTGTCAGGGCGACCGCCCCTTGCTCTGCCGTATCCGACCGGGAATCGCCCGGTTCCTCCTCAGCCACCCCCGCGAGGAGCCAGGAGGCTCGTCCGGCCCGAAGAGAGCGCAGACCGACCTGCAACGCCTCCAGACCAGCGACGCGAGGGCTGGTGAGAGTGAGGTTGAAGCCCTGAAGGGAGTGCTCCATCGCGGTCCGACTACCGAAGAGGTTGACGGAGAAGTACGGTGCCGTGGCCGGGCTGAGACCGTTGGCACCGACGGCGAGAATGGTCTGGTCCATGTCCGCGTGTAGCGAGTCGGTGGCGCTGTTGGTCCCGATCACAGCGCCGCGCAGCGCCGCTGGTAGCTCAACGAAGGCCCCGTGCTCGTCCAGTGCCCGGTTGGTCGCCGCCAGGAAGTACTGGGCGGCGGAGGGCAGGTACTTGTAGCCTCGGCGCCCCAGGTGAGTTCGGTAGTCGAACCAGTCATGGTCTGGGGTCTGGCGGGGCTTGGACGCGGCGGAGGCGTCGAACCCCCTGGGGCTCACCACCCCGATGCCGGTAACCACCGCGTGGTCGTCCTCGGCCCCGGCCACTACCGCGTGGTCGCCCTCGACAGCGGTCATGATCTGCCCCCTTGAAGGACGAGGGACACGTTGTTCCCACCGAAGGCGTACGCGTTCACGAGGATGTTCGGGGTCCGAAGCGAGGTCTCCGACTCCGGCAGCGACACCTCACACTCGGGGTCGGGTTCGTCTCGAAGGACGTTGGGGGGCACGGTGCCTCTATGGAGGAAGAGCGCTGCCGCCAGGGCAGCCATGGCCCCGGCAGAGCCGCCGGTGTGGCCGATCAGCGATTTCAGGCTGTAGAGGGGGGCGTGCGGCACGACGCCGCTGAGCAGCTTGCTTTCGAGGGTGTCGTTGAGAACCGTCCCGGTGCCGTGCGGCAGGACGCAGCCGACCTCTTCGGGTGCCACCCTCGCCTGTGCCATGGCCTGGACCATGGCCCGGGCCATCTGCTCGCCCTCGGGATGCATCGCGGTCGTGTGGTGGGCGTCGCAGCTCCACCCCTCGCCGGCCAGACGCGCGTACACGCGTGGTGCCCCCCTGCGGCGGGCGTGGTGTCCGGCGGACTCCAGGACGAGTACAGCCGCTCCCTCACCGAACACCGTGCCCTGTCGTCCGCTGTCGAACGGACGGCACCTGTGGGGGTCGACGGCGCCCAGCCGGTTGAAGCAGCCCAGGGCCACCCGGGAGTACCCTTCAGCCCCTCCGCTGACAACGACGTCCGCCTCTCCTGAGCGAATCAGGTCGGCGGCGATGGAGAGGGAGAACCCGCTCGCCGCGCAGGCGTTACTCACACTCGTGTTGGGTCCCAGCGCGTTGATGTGGGCTCCGACAGCGGAGGCGACGTCGAAGACCGGCGACCGGTCACCGTCACCTGGCGCACCATCACCCGGGGCGCCGTGCACCCGCCATTCTTCATGACGGTCGGCGTCTCCCATACCGGTCCCCAGAACCACGGCTATCCGCTCAGGGTCGACACCTTCCAGCCGAGCGTCGGCGACCGCCTGCTGTGCGGCGTCCAGGGCGTAGCGGGAGGCCGATCCCAACTGGGGGAAACCGGGCAGGGAACCTTCCAGGGGCACACTCGCGTCAGGCACCGTGTACATCAGCGGAATCGCCATGTCGGCGTTGGGGTCATTGACTTTCCGGGGAGAGCTGGAGGCACCCATCATCCCTTCCCAGAAACTGTCAACCCCTCCCCCGAAGCATGTTATGACGCCCATTCCCGTAATCAGTACTTCGTCCATCCGCCCCTCCGATACCTAGCACTGCGCACCTGGACACCTGAATGCCAGGAGTCGGAATTATTATTCGAACCCGCCCTTGAGCGCATCGAAGACACGCTCGTCAAAATTGACTAGATTCCATTCTCGCCGGTTCTCGATCAACGCGTACCCATGAGTGATACGACCGGTCTGCGTCTTGATCAAACGACCGTCGCGGACGACGTAGCAATCCATTCGGGATGTGTAGGTAAAGTCCTTGAATATTTCCTCCACGGTGTAGACCGTGTAGAGGTCCTCCTCCATAAGAGCTTCTTCCAGGATCTGAACCCGGGAGTGTGGAACCACGGGAATCCATCGGCGGTCATCGAGCAGTGTCTTGATCGAGATGCCGCGGTCGGCGAGGAACAGGTCCACGACCTCCTCCATCTGCCGCAGGTAGCCAGACAGCTGTAGCCGGTCGGTGAAGTGGCAGTAGGGATACGGAATGCGCCACTTCCAACCGAAGGCGTTCTTGCCCTCGGTGAGCTGGGCGAGAACGGGGTCCGACGCGCCAGCGGTGCCACGGCCGAAACTCAGCGAGGTGTTGTCGGCCGCCGTGACAGTGACCCGCTCCGTCTCGGCATCCGGGTGGGCGCCGAGACGAGGCACGACAAAGCGCGACAGCTCGGCCGGGGGCTCCGGGCGCTCATGCCACCCGTCCTCGCGCAGGGACACCTTGACCTTGGACGTCACGGCCTTTACCGGAGCACCATCGCGTTCGACGAAGAGCGTCACCCGGAGGTCGAGGGTCCGGCTCTCGCTCCCCGTGTCGGGCTCCACCTTGGCCTGAGCCGAGTCATCCATGTGGAAGGCGTGCAGAATGCGCGTGTCGAGGTCAACCAGGTCCAGGCCCAGCCCGTATTCCTCGTAGAGGTACCGGGCTGCCAGACCCGATGACCTGAAGTGGTCGAGAACAGCTTCCTCAACGAGATAGTTAACGTGCTTGAAACCGATCCACGTGCAGATGTTGGAGCCCTCGTATCTGGGGCGGACCAACACCTCACTGCCCTCGCTGAGCAACTTCTTCACCATGATGAAAGCAGGGGTCGTATTCACTTCACTCACCGTTCACTCTCCACAACATCGCATACTTCACGAATCATTTCGTTCAGGGCTGACGCAAACTCTTCCGAATGCTCGATCATGGAAAAATGACCTGCCTTCGAGAAGAGAACAACTCGCGCGTCAGGAAGGTCCCTCCCCAACGCATGCGCGTCACTGGGAAAGGCGGATAAATCGTCACTTCCGCCGATTATCAGGCACGGAAAGGAAAGAAGATCGACACGCAGCCGCGGCGTAGCAAGATAGGTGTCGAAAAACCGCATCCACCCCTGGCATCCGATCCTGTCCCGGACTTTGAGGGCTATGTCGTGCTGGAGTTCCTCGGGCACTCTGCCACCGGAACGCGCCCGCACCCCCTCCTGAAGGATCAGGTCGAAATGGTTGAGGTAGTAGGAGATCGAGTCCCACCCGAACTCATGCTCCTCGGACCGGTAGAAAGGCGAGACCAGGACGAGTCCGCGCGGTCTCCCGTCTCCTTCGGTGAACCCCGCGGTCCGGGCCCCGAAGGCGTCCGCCCAGGACAGCAGTGCGTTCGCGCCGAAGGAATGGGCCACGACGAGATCGACCCCTCCGGGAATCCCGTCGATCGCCTGACCGACCCAGTCGGCTGGTGGACGCCGCCACCAGGCGGACCGGCCGGCCCCACCCCACGGAAGGTCGGCGAACCACAGCTCACAGGACGGGTCCATCAGCGGTATCAGGTCGGCCCACGTGGTGGGACTACTCGCCAAACCGTGGAGGAACAGCACCCGGGTCGGGTGTTCCCCTTCGCCGGGCCGACCTCTCTGAAGCGACACCGGCGCGCCCGGGTCAGTCAGTCCTTGGCTCCGCAAACCCATCACGCGGCCCGGGCCGATTCCATGAGCATGCCCACGACCCCGTCGGAACCGTCATGACCGTTCGTCAGCAGGACCGGACCTGGTCCGTTCGAGTTGAGCCAGTTGGTGGCAGCCGCGCACTGCAGCACCCCCAGGGCGCCGGAAGCCCGACCGAAGGCACTGGTCAGATCATGCCTGGGGAGCCCGTGACCGGCCCCGGCCGGACCCTCGAAACCCTCGGGGGTGAGCCAGATTTCGGAGGGAGCGCGGGTACGTGCCGCCTCCGTCAGGTGGTCGACGCAGGCGGCCACCGTTGACTGTCGAGTGTGCGTCCCCAACTCGGCCAACGCCGGCACCTGCCGCAGTTCGGCGGAGGCAGCGCTCTCAAGGATCACGCTGACAGCGCCGTCCAGCAGGTCCTCGACGGGGTGACCGGTCAAGGCGGCGGTGACCGGATTGCCGACTTCGGCACCGACGACCACCGCCCGATCCGCACGCCCGGCACGGATGAGGGAGGCCGCCCAGAACAACGCGTCCAAGCCGGAGGTCGGACCGTTGCACACCATAAGGTTGGGGCCCTTCAGCGCGAACCTGATCGCGACCGAGGAGGCGATCACGTTGCTCGACGCGTTGGGCAAGGCCATGGGGCTGAGGCTCTCGACGGACTCGTCGTTAATCGTGGCAGCGGAGCGGCAAACGGTGTCAAGGTTGCCCAGATTGGAGCTCGCCACCACCGCGGTGGTGGAGCCGAGCGGGCAGTTCTCCCGACCGTCCTCGATCAGTCCCGCGTCACTCAGCCCCTCTTTGGCGGCCGTCAGTGCCAACTGGGTCGCCCGGTCCTTGTAACGCAGACCCTTGCGCCCGATCCGGGCGGCCGGGTCGACGGGATCGGCACCAGAGGACACACCGTTGACCAGGTCGTCATCCCTGTTCACTCCGGGCAGGGCCAGGCCAACGCCAACGACTTGGACACTCCGCGTTCTCATCAGGAACACCTTTCGAGGATCGCCACCGAGTTCACCCCGCCGAAACCGAACGCGTCGACCTGGGCGAACCGCAGGTCAGAGTCGCGTTCCTCCTGGTCCAGTACGAACCGGAATTCGGCGGCGCCCTCGACCGGGTCCCGCAGCCCGAGAACGGGAGGAACACGGCCAGAGTTCATCGACCTCAATGTGACGATGAGGCTGAGCAGCCCGGATCCGCCGGACGTATGGCCGGTCATGGACTTGATCGCGGTCATCAGTGGCCTTTTGACATCCGCTCCAAGCACAGCGGAGACGGCCTCTGCTTCCGCTTCGTCGTTGAGCAGGGTGCCAGTGCCGTGCAACAGGACCAGGTCCAGGTCGCTGGGCTGAACGCCCGCTTCCAGATGGGCGTCGCGAATGGCGTCCGCTATACCGGCCGGATCGGGGGCGGTGACATGGTGGGCGTCGCAGTTGACGCTGACAGACCTGAGCCGCCCGAGAGCGGCCGCGGCGTGTTCAGCGTCTTCCCGGCGCAGGACCACGGCCGCCGCGCCATCACCCATGAGGACCCCCCTTCGCGACCTGTCGAAGGGTTGTACTCGCAACGGTGGCTCCATGTGGACACGATCCAGGAGCCCATACATGCTCTCCGTCAATGTGTCGACACCAGCGACGACGACCGTGTCCGCCGTCCCGGCCGCCAGATAGTCATAACCCAGCGCGAGCGCGTAGAGCGAGGCCGAACAAGCATTCGCGAAGGTGTGCGTTTTCACGGCGCCGAAACGCTCTCTGAGCGCGGTGCCGAAGTGCAGTCGAGCGACGTCGAATTCGCCCTCACCCCGCCAAGCGAGTTCCGCCGAACGAAGCTCACGCAGCCCGGTACCCACAAGGACGGGGACGCGGCTCAGATCCCCACCGATATCCGCCTGCCGTACCGCCTCCTCGATCGCACGGAGAAGCCACTCAGTGGAACGGTAGGGGACATCATCGCCGTGGCGGTCATCGATCTCGTAAGCGTGCTGCGCCCGATACCTGGAGGAATCGAATCCGCGCAGTTCCGAAAGCCCGCTACGGCCAGAGCACAGCGCTTCAAAGAAGTTGTCCACACCGCTACCGACACTCGTCACGGCGCCGGCACCCGCTATGAGGCAGTGCATCGTTCCCCTTCCTGCTCTGATGATCCGTTCGCGGTCATTTCTCATACCTGCCGTAGATCACCACGGCATTGTTGCCGCCGAAGGCGAGTCCGTTGTTCTGAACGACGCTGAGATCCGCGTTCACCGCATGGTTCGGCACACAGTCGAGCCCGCATTCCGGGTCGGTTTCGACGTGGTTGATGGTGGGCGGAATAAACCCCTCGGTAATGGCGAGCGCACAGGCGATGGAGGACAGTGCGCTGGCAGCACCCATGCTGTGGCCGATCATCGACTTGATGGATACGGTGCGTGGCGGCGCGTGATCACCGAAAACCTGTCGAATCGCTGAGGCCTCGGTGACATCATTCGCTCGCGTACCGGTTCCGTGAGCCGAGATGAAGTCAACGTCGGACGGTTTGACTCCCGCGTCGTCCAGGGCCAGTCGCACACACCTGGCGACGCTGTCCTGGTTCGGCGCCACCGGGTGGTCCGCATCGCAGGTCAGTCCGTATCCGAGGACTTCCGCGTAGATGGTGGCCCCGCGACTCAGCGCGGACTCCAGACTCTCCAGGAGAAGGATGCCAGCGCCCTCACCGGTGAGAATGCCTTGACGGTTCTTGTCAAAGGGCTGGCAGCGTTCAGGCGCGATGGTGCCGAGACGGTGGAAGCCGGTGAACGTCTTACGGCAGAGGGCGTCGGCCCCACCGCACAAGACGTAGTCGACGTCCCCGGCCCGGATCGCGTCGTAGCCGTACCCGATGGCGTAGTTCCCCGCAGCGCAAGCGGTGGGAAGAGTAACGGCCTCGACCCGGCTCAGGGCGAGTTCCTGTGCGATGGACGCGGACAACCGCCCCGCCGGCACCCGACGCGCGATGTAGGGATCCATGGCCTCCGGTCCGTGCCGCACCTCAGTCTCGACCAGATGGTCCAGGTCACGGGACTCCCCGTCGGTGGTGCCTATCGAGATCAGGCACCTGTGTTCCCGCAGCTCTTCCTCGTCCAACCCGGCATCGTTGACGGCCATTCGAGCCGCGGCGACAGAGAACTGGCTGGCCCGCCCGATGTGCTCTGGATTGACCCTTCGGATCCATCGCGACGGTTCGAAGTCATCGATTTCACAAGCGATCGAATATTCGTACCCTTCGGTACTGAAAGCAGTGATCTCCTTCGCCGCACTGCGACCTTTTCGCAGTCCACCGAGAAACTCGCCAGTGCCGATGCCGATACTGGAAACCGCACCAAGTCCTGTGATGACGACCCTTCGGGCCGGTGCTTCGAGCATGGACAGCCACCTCTAGTCATTTACCAACCGGCAGATTCGGAAACAACCTTGTACACGCCGTCCAGGTTGACCATGCGACTCAGCTCGGACTGGTTGATGACCACATTGAACGACTTCTCAAGCGAGGCGAGGATCTCGATCGCCCGGAGCGAGTCAGCCCCGTGGTCTTCCTTGAAGTAACTGACGTTGGAGACTTCCTCGGGCTCCAGCTCAAGAATGTCGCAGACGATCTCCTTGATGTTTTCCTGGCGCTCCGCAACAAGACCACTCATGAAAAACTCCTCGCAAGAAACTGGAATTTCGACTCGGTAGCGACCTTACGCAACGCCGACAGACGGCAGCAAACAAATGTCAGGTATATGCCAGACCCCGCCATCACCAAGGCAGTTGGCCCGCAAAATTTGCATAATGCTGCCACTAGTGACGTTTTCTCAGAGCGTGTTTGAGAAGGGGTAACGGTCTGGGCACTTCGCTCACGCTGCTGCCGTCAGGTCGCGAGCATGGCCGTCATGACGCGACGTCCG
>Ga0079226_10002020_pt1 | contig 15585 bp, 19 predicted proteins | sample Poulit2014_FD_76345 | JGI IMG/M metagenome (GOLD analysis project Ga0079226, IMG submission 76345) | Agricultural soil microbial communities from Georgia to study Nitrogen management - Poultry litter 2014 | ecosystem: Environmental > Terrestrial > Soil > Agricultural land | place: USA: Georgia...
ATGGAAATCACATGAATAAGTAGATTTTTCATCAGTTTTTTATTTTGGAAAAGTTCATCGATTAACAGACGAACTCTTTTCAAATATAAAACTTTGGAAGGAAGATATTATAAATTAATTAGCTAATGTAGAGAATTGATTCTGATTTTCTGTTATGATAGATTAAGAAACTAATAGAAGGGAATTGTTAACTTTTTAACCGTATCAATTCTCTTTAGTATTAATCTTTTTTTAGGGGGAACCATTTTGGATTACAATGGAAACTTATCGTCTGAACAAGTTCAGAAAATAAAAAAATTCGGTAAACGCATAGGTATTATTGTAGCTGTGTTACTGTTTGTTTTAATTGTTGGACTTATTTCATTCAGATGGCTGACAGATTATATATGGATGGATACACTTGGCTTTGGAAAAGTATTTACTACGATTTTTTCAAGTAAAATCTATTTAGGTTTGTCAGGATTTTTAATTTTTGGAATAATTACCTATATTACATTATTTTGGATTCGGCGTTCTTATTTAGGCCACTTAGGTCCTGAAGGAGTACCACCAATTGTTCGTTACCGAAAATCCAGTACTCTAATTATGCTTGCTTTATCGGTGTTTATTGGTGCAATTGGAAGTTCAATTGTCCAAGGTATTGGTTGGGAGCCAGCGTTAAAGTTATTGAATTATGAATCATTCAATCAAACAGATCCTCATTTTAATATGGATGTATCTTTTTACATTTTTATTTTGCCATTTTTAAAATTCATCATTTATGTATTACTAGGTTTAAGTATCTTCTTTTTATTAATAGAGATTGGTGCTTATTCTGTCTTTAATATGTATCGAATGAGCCGATCTGCACAATTGCATATGGGTGTTACATTAAGCTTTATTGGTTTACTTCTAGCAGGTACACACATTTTAGCTCCTTTTGATTCTTTACTGACCAATCAGGTAAATATCTTTCAGAAAAGTGTTGTTCATGGGTTAAGCTTTACAGATAAAGTCATTAATAATCCAGCATCTTATGTTTTAGCCGCTGTTGCAATTATAGGAACGATTTGGATGATTATTGGTTTGAGTCGTGGAAAGTTGCGTTCTATGATCATGCCCATTGTCATATATGTTGCTTTAGTTATTGTAGCTCAAGGTGCATCCATTGTTACGCAGAACTTTATTGTATCGCCTAATGAGTTTACTAGGGAAAAGCCTTTTCTGGAACACAATCTTATATATACAAGAGCGGCTTATGATTTAGATACGATAAAAGAAGAAGAGCATCCAGGCAATAATTCTCTTAGTGAAGATATGGTTGAAAGAAACGAACTAACATTAAATAACGTTCGTTTAAATGATTCCCGACCACTTCTTGATATCTATAATCAACTGCAAACGTTCAGAACGTACTATCAGTTCAATGATATGGATATTGATCGATATGAAATTGATGGGGATTACGAACAAGTCTTTATCGGTGCAAGAGAACTTAGTACCAATGATTTACCTGAACAAGCACAAACATGGGTTAACCGAATGTTAAGATATACACATGGATATGGTGTATCGATAAGTCATGTTAATCAAGTAACAAGTCAAGGTCAGCCGGAGTATTTGGTGCAAAATATTCCACCTGAGGGGCAGATTGATATAACAAGACCACAAATTTACTTTGGGGAAGAATCTTACCCAAATGTGATAGTAAATTCTAAAGTGGATGAATTTGATTATCCTACAGGAGAAGAAAACGAATCACATCGTTTTGAAGCTGATTCAGGAATTACACTTAATGGATTCAAGCGTTTCTTGTTCGCATTAGATGAAGGGTCTTTTAGAATACTCGTTTCTGATCAAATCACAAAAGATAGTCAACTCTTAGCAACGCGGAATATCATGGATAGGGTGAACCGAATTGCACCATTTTTCCAATATGATGATGATCCGTATATATTTGTTAGAGAAGATGGAACACTTGCATGGATGATTGACGCTTATTTATCAGCAGAAAACTATCCTTATTCAGAAGCTTTTAATGGCCGTGAAAATTATATCCGAAATTCAATAAAAGTTGTAGTGGATGCTTATACGGGTGAGGTAGATTTTTATGTTGCTGATCCTGAAGATCCATTGTTACAAACATATATGAATATATTCCCAGACCTTTTCACAACAGAAATTCCGGAAGATGTTCAAAATCATTTTCGCTACCCAGCAGATTTATTTAAAATACAAGCATCAATGTATGGAACTTATCATATGTCAAACTTAGAAATTTTCTATAATCGTGAAGACTTCTGGCAGTTCCCTACGGAAAAATACTTTAATGAGGATATTGAAATGGAACCATATTATATGACAATGAAAATGCCGGAACATGATGAAGAAGAATTTGTCCTTATGATGCCATATACGCCTAAAAAGCGGCAAAATATGATAGCTTGGATGGGTGTAAGAAATGACGGAGATAATTATGGTGAGATGTTCGTTTATCGTTTCCCTAAACAGAAAAATATTTATGGTCCTCAACAAATTGAAAACCGAATCAATCAAGACAGTGAAATTTCTAAGGAGTTAAATTTATGGTCTCAAGGCGGATCAGAGGTTATTCGAGGAAATTTACTTGCTATCCCAATAGAGGATACTGTTTTATATGTAGAACCTGTTTATATAGAGTCATCGAATGAAACGTCACTTCCTGAGGTAAAACAAGTGATTATGGCATACGGTGATAACATAGTCATGGAAGACACGTTTGATAAAGCTCTTGCTGAGATCTTAAGTATGGTTGATCCTGATAGTGAAGTTCCAGATCAAGAAGATGAGGAACAAGAGCAAGGTACAGAGGATGAAGAATCGACTGACGCACAAGCTGAAAATGAGCCTGATGCACCTATTTTAGAAGCTGATGAACTGTTAACTGAAATTAATACTTTATTTGAAGAGTATCGTTCTGCATTAGCTGATGGAAATTGGGAAAAAGCAGCCGAAATCATGTCAGATATTGAAGCTCGACTTCAGCAAGTAGAATAAAAAGAAGTGCTCACTTAGGAGCACTTCTTTTTATTTTACCCTATTTTGTTTATCGAGTTGATTAAGTAAGGCATCAATTTCCGTAGATAATTTTAAAACTAAATGGTTCTGGTTATCATTGTAAGCTTGGTACATTTTTATTCTTAATTTTTCGATCTTATTCTCTAGTTCTTTCAAATTTTAACCTCCACTGTTATATATTTATATATAACCAATCCCCATTTATTTAAACGTTTTTCATTAAAAATTCGTCGTTAGATTTCTACTTTTATCATAGCACATTTTTTCAATATACATTAATTTAATTTTCAATGAATAGAATAAAATTAGAGATTGTTCGATGTACAATTGATTGTAAAAGGGTGGAGCCATGAAGCAATTTATTTTGAAAAGTGGACTAGTTATATGTGGTGGAGTTTTTCAAGGATTTGGGATGGGAGTATTTTTATTTCCCCAGGCAATCCCTTCTGGTGGTGCAGGTGGACTTGCCATCATTTTAAATCATTGGCTGCCTATCAGCATGGGACCAGCCTTATGGATTGTTAATTTTTCTTTGTTGCTTCTTGGCATTAACTATTTAGGTAAGCGGTTTGGTCTCTGGACATTAATAGGCATAACAATCACTTCTGTATCGATTCATTTTTTTGAACAATATATAATAATTGTTAACCGGAGTATTGGATATGACCTTATCATTGGGTCTGTTTTTCTTGGGACAGGCATTGGTTTATTGATGCGGACAGGGGTTTCTAATGGTGGAGTCGGTGTTTTAGCTTTTATGATTTCTCATCAAAGAAATATCCTGCCAGGTAGACCATTATTCCTTATAAATTGCATTATCTTTTTCTTAACTGCTGTGATTATTAGCTGGAAAATCTTTTTCCTTGCATTGATTAGCCAGTGGATTTCAATAAGGGTTGTTGACTTTATTTTTGAATTTAATGTATATCGGCTCCCGATATTGGCGAATAAAAAATAAGTCCTTCAGTCAATGCCCGTCGATTTATAAGCACAGAGAATCACATACGAATACCATTTTGGACTTCCATTTGACTAAAGATATTTATAGCGAAATACGGTTTTTTTGTTTTCTTTCCCGTCCAACCCTTTAACTTGAAGCAAGAGAAGAACGAGTAGTCCAACAACTAATGTTAATGCAGCAATAGTTAGGAACATTCCATTTTTTGACCAATCCATAAGGCGGGCAAAAACGGGTGGACCGATTGCAACTCCAATAAACCTAACAGAACCATATAAAGAAGTCACAAATCCCCTTCTTTCTTTTCCAACTGAGCCTGTAATAAGGCTGTTTACACAAGGTAAGGTGAGCCCTGCCCCAATGCTGCTAATGGAAAGTATAGCAAGAAATGGAATAAGTTGAACAAAGAAAACTAAAAGCCCGTAGGATAACGTCATTAAACCAAAACCAATTAACATCATGAGCTTCATTTTCTCTAAATTTTTCCCAATTTTACTCCCTGTGATGTAAGAAGTTGTTACCATAACGAGGAGTGGTATAGCTAAAATAAATCCCTTTAATACTCCTTCTATTTTATGTTGTTCCTCTAAAATATCAGAAAGAAAGAAAAGAATACCAAATAATGTAAATAAACATGTACCTCCAGCTAAATACGTAACAAAAATCCACCGACCTTCCTGTTTAAAAACATTTAAAAGTCCATGAGCATATTTACGAAAAGGAGGTGGAACTTGTCGGTATCCTTTTTCTTTAACGAAAAGCCAAGTTAGGACGATGGCAATGAGACAAATTCCGGGAAAAGCAAAAAAGACAGAATACCAAACAAGAAGTCCAAAAAGTGAACCTAAAATAGGGGATAAGACCTTTCCAAATCCATTGGAAGCTTCAATGATTCCAAGAACTCGACTTTGCTCACCACCTTTAAAGAGATCTCCAGCTAACGCCATTGCAATTGGTGCAGTTCCTGCTGCACCTATCCCTTGAATAATTCTTCCTACAATTAACCAAGCATAGGAGTTAAAAGAGGCAGCGGCAAATCCGGCAAGTAATCCGCCAATACTAGATAATATTAAAGAAGGAATAATAATCATTTTTCTTGAGAATCGATCAGAACAATAACCTAAAATTGGTATGAAAATAGCGGCTGCGATGGAGTAAACGGTAATGGTTAAACTAACCTGCATCTGGCTAAGATCTAAGCCAGATTTCATTGCAGGTAAGATGGGAATTAACATGGAATTTCCTAATGTCATAATAAGTGGAATAGATCCGATTGCTGCAATCGTCATTCCTTTATTTTTCGATGCCATCAGCTTACACTCCCTGGCTATTTAATATTTATGGGTGGGGATACATACCACCCTTTTTCTTTGATAATTTTTACAAGTTTCCATTCATATTCAGCTTTTAGAGTATGGAATTCTTCAAACAAACTTGCTATATCTTCTTGGCTTGAAATGCCTATCATATAACTACATAATTGCATACCTGCAGTTAATTCCTTTTGAATAAGTCTTGCTGTTTCAGAGTCATTAAATCTCGCACCTGCTGGAATATCTTGCAACTCGACATTTGGTCTGTCTGGTGGGGCAGGGGGTAAGCGTATACCAGAATCTTTTAAGATAGCTTCAATTTGCTTTTCTTCATCTTGAAAGCTATTTTCCATTACATCATCCAAAAGTAATTTCAAATCTTCATCTTCTGTATGATTTCTTAACACTTGAATGGTTACCAAATATTCTTTTGTTTCATATAAGTAGGACCAAAGATGATAAACTTCACCAGAATGAAAGGGCTGTTGCTCTTCTGAATTTCCCAAAATAATACCTCCTGTTTAACATTTCTTAATAGACAATAAAAATGAACCAAGGCTATCCTACTCTCCTACCTTAATTCACAATAGTATCTTGTTATCCTTTATATTTAATTTCTTATATAGTTTTCCTAATTGAATAAAATTTATGTTAAAAGATTTATTTTATTTGGGACAGGAACCTACTAACTTTTTAAACATAGGCTAAAAATAGATAAATGATTCGAAATGAGGGTGGGAATACATGAGTAAACGAATCAAATTGTTATATGGGGCATTATGTTTATTCGGACTTGTAGCTTTGATTGGCTGTCAAAATCAAGAAGCATCTTCTGCTGAGCAGGAAGGGCAAGAGAATTTAGTTCGAATTGGTTACCAAAAAAATGGTCCACTTGTCATTTTAAAATCACTTGGTTCACTTGAAGAGCGATTGGAAGAGGAGGGGTATGAAGTAGAATGGAAAGAATTCCAGGAAGGACCTGCATTGGTTGAAGCATTGAATGCGGGAAGTATTGATGTTGGAAGAACGGGAAATACACCTGTCATTTTTGCTCAAGTATCTGATGCACCATTTGTCATTTTAGCCGCAGGAAAATCGAAGTTTTATGGCAGTGGGATCCTTGTTCCAGAAGATTCCGATATAAAAAGTGTGGAAGACTTAAATGGTAAAGAAATTGGCTTTGCTAAAGGATCAAGCTCCCATTTTTTACTTATCAAAGCACTGCAAGAAGCAGGACTTAAATATGAAGACATTTCACCAGCTTTTTTATCACCAGGTGATGCAAGAGTTGCGTTTGAGCAAGGGAATATTGATGCAATGGTTGTTTGGGATCCTTATACAGCTTCAACAGAAATTAATTCAGACGGAAAACTTTTAACAGATGGGGAAGGGTTATCAACAGACAGAGACTTCTTTATGGCAACTGAGGATTTTATTGATGAAAATAAAGAAATTACGGATATAATTATTGAAGAAGTTACAAATTCTTCTGATTGGGCGAATAACAATCATGATGAATTAGTTGATATGCTTGTTCCTATATTAAATTTAGATGAGGCATCTGTTCAAATGGCTGTGGAGAGGCGCATCTATGGGGTGGATGAGATTACCGATGAAATTATTAAAGAACAACAAGAGATTGCTGATACATTTTATGAATTGAATATTATTCCCAAAGAGATTGATGTAAGGGATGTTATGGAATAGAACGTTGAACAGGAGGTGTACATCAATTGAAAAGGAAAAGTATTGGGATATATTTTAGAAAATTCTTACCTTGGCTTGTACCATTATTATTGCTCACTTTTTGGCAAATTTTTGCAAATGTTGGTCTCATTCCGGAAAGGATTTTACCTGCACCGACAGATGTATTTCAGGCCGCTATTTCACTTCTAGCAACAGGTGAACTTTTTAATCATATTTCAGCTAGTTTATGGAGAGCTTTAGTTGGATTTCTAATCGGTGGGAGTATTGGGTTTTTATTAGGTTTATTCAATGGAATATCAAAATATTCAGAGCTCCTTTTTGATACATCGATTCAAATGTTAAGAAATATTCCGCATTTAGCATTAATTCCGTTAGTGATTTTATGGTTTGGAATTGATGAAACATCGAAAATATTTTTAGTAGCGCTTGGTGTATTGTTTCCAGTTTATTTAAATACGTATCATGGTATAAAATCAGTTGATAAAGGTTTAATTGAGATGGGAAAAGCTTATGGGCTGAAAGGAAAGTCATTGTTTTTTACAGTCATTTTACCTGGAGCAATGTCCTCCGTTTTAGTTGGTGTTCGTTTTTCATTAGGTATTATGTGGCTGACATTAATTGTTGCTGAAACGATCTCAACCCATGAGGGGATTGGATATATGGCAATGAATGCGAGAGAATTTATGCAAATGGATGTCATTGTTTTAAGTATCGTTCTCTATGCTTTACTTGGAAAGTTATCTGACGTTATTGCAAAGTATTTTGAAGAAAGGTATTTACGCTGGGACAGTTAGGAGCAAAAGGAGGAAAGTAAATGGAAGACACTACTTTAACCGAAAATCATGTTGTTTTGGAAAACATTAAAAAAAGCTATTCGGAATTGTCGGTCCTTAAAGGAATTGATTTGAATATAAAAAAGGGAGAATTTGTAGCTATAGTAGGAAAAAGCGGATGTGGAAAAAGTACTTTACTTCGCTTATTAGCTGGTTTGGAAAAGCAAAGCGGGGGAGAAATACGTGTTAATGATAAGCCACTTAGACAATTAAATAAATATGCGAGAATTATGTTTCAAGATGGACGCTTACTGCCATGGAAGCGTGTAATAGATAATATTCATATTGGGCTTTCAGCAGAACAAAAGGAAAAAGCAATTGACGCGATAAGAAATGTAGGACTGGAGGAAAAGATGTATGATTGGCCTCGTAAATTATCAGGTGGTCAACAACAGAGAGTAGCACTTGCAAGAGCGTTAGTCCATGAGCCTGATCTTCTTTTATTAGATGAACCTTTAGGTGCATTAGATGCTTTAACTAGAATGGAAATGCAAGATTTAATTGAGAAGTTATGGATGGATAAAAAGTTTACTGCTATCCTTGTTACCCATGATGTAGAAGAAGCAGTAGCGATTGCTGATCGAGTAATTTTAATTGAAGATGGTGCTATTGCAATGAATCAGCCGATTAATTTACCTAGATCACGTGAGCGTACACAGCAATCTTTTTCAATTTATCATAAAAAAATTTTAGACAGAATAAAAAATAAGGATATGGAAGATACTGTAACAAAGAGTGGGGATGTTATTGAATTAGCTACTTTTCACTCCGTAAAGAATACAGGCAACACCTAAAATGATCCAAATAAACTTATCAAAGGGTATTTTATCTGCTAAATCATACAGTCCAACAGCAACTGAAACAATTAAAATGGTTGGTCCAATTAAGGAAAGAGTTCCATTAATAACTAATGCTTTTTCAATATCATTGACTCGAATGATAAGAAGAGCGGCAAGAATTTCTATTGATCCTGATACCAATCGCAACAGTGCCATAATAATGATTGCTTTTTGTAATAAGCTAAACATTTGTATCCTCCAAAATGTATACTCTATATAATGATATGCATTGCTTGTACACATAAGGACAAGAATTTAAGAATTATTAATAAAAACGCAATTCCCTGTACTGGAAATTGCGTTTTTAAATGAAAGTTCATCTTTCACTTGGATTATATTCGTCATATTTTAACCTAGTTACGGCTGTTGATTCATTCTCTTTTATTTCTGTTTTCGTTGCTTTTTTTCCAAAAGAATCATCTGGATCTATTCCAGGAGCAGAAGCATTTTCAGGTAGACGAATTTTTTTCTTTTTAATCCATTCCTATCCCTCCAATCTGTAGTTTTATTATGTTGCCACAAGGGAGTAAGATTATGAAGGATAGGAAGGGCTCTATGTATAAAAAAATCACTTGCCGATAACTCCGGCAAGTGATGTTATAAAAATACTAGCACCAAGCTGCTCCTACAATAATAAGAAGGATAAACAGTACAACGATTAATGCGAATCCACCAGCATATCCGCCGCCACCGGCATAACCACCACCGGAAAATCCGCCGTAACCACCAGCACCGTATCCATAACCAGCTCCAGCACATCCGCCACATCTACCAAACATTATAAAAAACCTCCTTTTAAGAATCACTAATTATTTTAGTCTTAATAAAATCCAACATAAGCTGTTCCTACAATGATTAAAAGGATAAATAATACGACAATTAAGGCAAACCCTCCGCCGTATCCAGCTCCTGCAGTAGCTTCACTCATCAGCTTAACACCTCCAATTTCTTTATCTAACATTAATATATGTCAATGAACCTATAAAGTTATAGACGGGATACCTAGTAACGCCCTTTTGGGCGGTAAATTTATAAAAATAGTAGGTAATTCGTGGATAGTGAATAAAATAAGAAGATAAATTTTAAAAAACACTTTCGTTTTATTACTTTTCTAGTTCAATTTGAGAAATCATTTCGGATGGTATGGAAAGAAGATCCTGATCGGTTAATTTCTTTTTTGTCATATATTTTTTTACCAAATAATAACCAACTGCATAACCAGACATTCTGGGATAGGATCGTAATCCATACAATAATTTATGATGTTTTGGATGCATATTGCTTATTTTTCTGTTAGGATAAATAACTTTTTTCCAAATCTTTTGTAGTTCATTGGTGGAATAGTAATTCGTCCAAGGAGCAACAAAATCTTTTCCTATTCTGTTACGGACTGCATTTTCTGCCAACCCTTCTAAGATTATTGTATCTAATAATACATAATCAGCTTCTTTTCTTGAAAAGTTTTCTAATCGGCAAATATGATTGTATTCATGTGTAAATAATGCTTTGATCTCATTTTCAGTATGTTTCGCTGAAATAAATAAAAATAATTTATCTTTAAATGCTAAACCAGACTTCCCCCCTGTTACTTTATCTATTTTTCGATTATTCGTATCCACAGGAAAGATGAAAATTGGAACATTTGGTCCTTGCCACATCTTTTGAAGTACATTTTTTTCCTTTTCAATGATTTCCCATACATTGTTTTTCTTAAAGGAATTTACAAGTTCAGTACTACTTTTATTCGGGTATCGATACATCCCATGAGCAACAAGATGATTGTAAATGTCCTCTTCATTAACGCCATAAAAATATTTTCTTAGATGTTTACATAGTTCAACTGGATTTTTATAAAACTCAAGCAACCATTTATCCGTTCTAATTACACCCATGTTCTCCCTCCAGTATGTGAACGCAAATTATTTAATATTATATGCAAATTTATTTTGTAAGTAACTATTTGTTTTCTGGACAAGTATCTTTCCATTACCTAATCAATTTGAATAATATATAACAGTAGTTTTAAGGGGGGGATAGAAAAATGTTTCCTGGGGGACCTGGAAGACCTATTCGACCAGTACCAATACGAAGAATGCCTTTACTGCCAGTTCCAATACAACGAGCCGATCCAAGAATTCGAATGCAAAATGGAGCGCCACAAGTAAAACAAAACAGTAATTTTTCAAATTTAACAACCTTTTTTAAAGATAATGACGGGAATTATGATCTTGATAAAATAGTAGGAACAGCAGAACAGGTCAATAAATTATACGGTAATGTCAGGCCATTACTTTCTAAGTTTTTAAATAGATAAGTGATGAGAGTTTATTATGTTCCAATGGTATAAAAACACTGTTAATATAAAAATATAAAAAGGTACTACCATGGTTTATCATGACAGTACCCTTTGTAAAAAATTTAGTAACAAGCAACACCAACAATAATTAGTAATAAAAAGAGTACGACGATTAAAGCGAAGCCGCCTCCATATCCTGAACATCCAATTGGAGCTGCACCATAGCCATAACCATAACTAGGACATCCACATCCGCAGCCATATCCTGCTTCAAAACTCATAATTCTCTCTCCTTTTAAATTATTTATATAGCTGTTAGTTTTCTAACAGTATTAGTTATAAATAAGAATTTCTTGCATTGTTTATTTAATTTTGCTTCATATCAAAATCCAACATAAGCTGAACCAATAATGATTAATAAGATAAACAATACAACAATCAGGGCAAATCCCTCGCCGACACCTACTGCGCCTTCAGTCATTAACTAACACCTCCCAGAACTCTTACATTTAGTATATGACGAAGCCCCAAAACTGATATGGGAATCATCCCATTTTAAATATTAAGTGAGAGTTATTCTTTTAAAATTATACAAAATGAAATGTTATCTAAAGAATCTGGTTCTCCATCCCTTACAGCAATTTATGTTTGTACATATAATGCAATATGGCTTTATATGGAGGTGAAATCATGTCAATCGGCTATTATTATGGGTTATGTCAAAGATATCGAGGAAGATCAGTAGAAATAAGAACTCATGAAGGTAGGATTCATAGAGGTATTATCGAAAGAGTGGATGGTCGTCATGTATTTATGCGTCCATTAGGTTCACGAGGGTTAGGTGGATTTGGATATGGTTTTGGAGGATACGGTCCAGGCTTTGGTAGCTATGGAGGTGGCTACCGTATTGCGCTTGGAGCAATTGCAGCTCTATCTCTTATTCCGCTTATCTTTTGGTAATTGAGAAGTAGTTTGAAAACAGCCGAGATATTTTTCTCGTCTGTTTTCATTTTGTATAAGAATTTATGTTTAAAAGGATCGGAGATAATTCAAAGTCAACAAAATAATTATCAATCATATAATGTTAACACTAACATTTCATATATATTCAACACAATGAAATGGGCGAGTTGGGAGTTGTTAAAGATGAATATAAGGAAAGCGACGGAACAAGAGACGTACTATATATTAGACCATTCCTTAGTAGTCATGAAGGAAGCAACAATGGGAAAAGTAAAAGCCCTGAAGGAGAAAGCGGAGAAAATTATGGTATCTACTTTATTAGAGGGTGGATATTATCTAGTATATGTTGAGAATGAACATATTTGTGGGTGGATTGGGGTTGGTCAATCATATGACTTTTACTCAGCAGAGATCATTGGGATAATACCTGAGCTTTATGTACTCCCAAAATATCGAAAAAAAGGTATAGCGGAAAAGTTATGTAAAGCAGCTTTTGAGCGATTGAAGCATGATGGTTATAAAAGTGTACAATTAAATGTTTTTGCCGGGAACCATGCAAAAAAACTTTATGAGAAATTAGGTTTTCAAGATATATCTATATTAATGGAACGTAAATTTTAATGTTTGAAGAGGCTGAGACATAACTAAAATCGTGAACTCTAAAGACGAACGTTATACTACTTGAGCGGAGAAAATATACGTAGACTCCAGCGAGAATAGCACGTGTCCGAAGACCTCGCAAGAAGCGTTAAGGAAGGCCAACTAAAACCAACCTTTGCGGGTAACGTCGGCATACCCCTTGCCGGAGCAAGAAGGATGAGGCAAGACCTTAGGAAAGCGAAGTATATTTCCGGAGCGGATTATATGGCCTTACCATAGTTCGGATATTTATCTGACAAAAACTCCTATGTCCCAGTCCCTTTTATATTTACAATGAATCATGAATGTCAATATATTTTCGTTTTTTATGATGATTTGGAATGATTATTTTTAAAACTCCATTTTTATAAGTTGCTTTTGTTTCTTCTTTAGGTATTGAGAATGGAAATGTGACAAAGCGTTCCATTCGTTGAAAGGATTTGCTTTCGTTTATCTTGTTCTTTTGGGTATTGTCGTCATAAAGTATTCTATCTTCAACAGCAATTCGCAACCTATTGTCGAGAATTTCAATTTGAATTTGATCCTTTTTATAATCTTGTAAATTTGCCTCAACGATTGTTTGAGAATCTGTTTCATACACATTTGTTCTGAAATGCCTTAGATTCATAAATGAATTCATTTGATTGAAAGATTGGTTAAAAAATGAGTCCATGTGATGTATGAAATCCCTTATGGGAGTTAAATCCAGATCAAATTTTCCTAGGCGATTTTTATTTTTATCATTCAATGCCCATATTCCCTCCATCTGATTTTTTACTATAAAATATGCAATTTAATTAAAAAGTAGTGGGCAATTTATGGAATACAGATGAATCAACTGATAGTGGAGTGTAAGTATGATAAATCATATTTATTAATAGTACTTAATCCTTCTTAATTATTATATAATAAAGAATATTAATTCAACCAGTGAATAAGCTATTAATGAAGAAGAAAAAAATACTTTATTGAAAGGGGGATATTATGAAGAAGAGTCTTATTTGGCAAATTGTAATCGCATTCATTTTAGCTATATTAGCTGGGATTATTTTTGGAGAAAAGATTGAGGTAGTTCAACCACTTGGTGATCTGTTTTTACGATTAATTAAATTTATCATTGTGCCACTTATCTTATCAACAATTATTGTGGGTGTTACAAGTACAAATGATATCAAAAAGTTAGGACGTTTAGGTGGAAAAACAATTTCATATTACTTAATTACCAGTTTGGTTGCCATTTCATTAGGATTAGGTGTTGGATATATTTTCTCACCAGGAACCGGAGTAGATGTTAATCTATCCGGGGAGGAAGTGGATGTTAATGAATCAGAAGGTGTTGTGCAAACGATATTAAATATAGTTCCCGAGAATCCACTTGAATCGCTAGCAAACGCGGATATTTTGCAAGTTATTTTTTTCGCTATATTTTTAGGTATTGGAATAACAATGGTTGGTGAAAAAGCGGAGCCTGTTCGGCGATTTTTTGATGGACTAGCGGAAATTATGTATAAGATTACTGGAATTGTTATGACTATCGTACCGATTGGAATCTTCGGTTTACTGGCACCGATTGTTGGTGAGCATGGTGCAAATGTATTACTTCCTCTTATCAAACTTATTGTGGCAATGCTTGTGGCATGTATTCTTCATGTAGCTATCGTCTATTCCTCGGCTGTTAAAACACTTGGAAAGATGAATCCGATACAATTTTTAAAAGGAATCTTTCCAGCTGCAGCAGTAGCTTTTAGTACAAGCAGCAGTGCAGGGACATTACCAGTAACAATGAAATCTGCAGAAGAAAATTTGAATGTATCTAAAGAAACGAGCAGTTTTGTATTACCATTAGGAGCAACTATTAATATGGATGGTACAGCTATTTATCAAGGATTAGCAGTAGTGTTTATAGCACAATATTTTGGTACAGATTTAACATTTGCTCAATTGACGACCGTCGCATTAATTGGAACATTGGCTTCCATTGGTACAGCAGGTGTACCTGGAGCCGGAATGATTATGCTTACGATGGTACTTGCAGCAGTAGGTCTTCCAATAGAAGGATTGGCACTCGTTGCAGGAATTGATCGTATCTTAGATATGTTGCGTACGTCCGTAAACATTGTAGGAGATGCATCAGCAAGTGTTGTTGTCGATGTATCAGAAAAGAAGAAAAGCCAAGAACAAATAGCTTAACTTCTATAATAATAAATATAAAAATAAAAACACCTATTTTAGCCTATACTAGGTAAAAATAGGTGTTTTTATTTTTATGCTGGTATTTTAGTTTAACTGTCTATTTCTTTGTGATACAATTTACTCTTGCAACCAAAAAAATAGATACGTGATAAAAAATGTGAAATATATTAGAAAGTGTGATGATATGTCCGATTATCAAGAGTCAACAGAAAGCACATTGAATAGAACACCGATTGTGATTGTTCTTATTTCAGCGGCCTTTGTAGCTATTTTAAACCAAACATTATTAACAACAGCACTACCACATATTATGAGAGATTTAGAAATTGATGCGAATGCAGTCCAGTGGCTGCAATCAGTTTTTATGTTGGTTAATGGGATTATGATTCCAATAACCGCCTTTTTAATTGATCGTTTTACAACGAGAAAATTATTTTTTACAGCGATGGGATTGTTTGGATTAGGAACACTTATTTCGTCTCTTGCTCCTAATTTTGCAGTTTTACTTACTGGAAGAATCTTGCAAGCAGCTGGTGCGGGGATTATGATGCCATTAATGCAAACCATTCTATTTCTTATTTATCCAATTGATAAAAGGGGAAGTGCAATGGGGATGTTTGGAATGGTTATCGCCTTTGCCCCTGCAATCGGTCCAACTTTATCCGGTTGGTTGGTCGATCAATTTCCGTGGAGAAGTTTGTTTTACGTCGTTTTACCAATTGTTGTGATCGATTTAATACTTGCTTACTTCTTATTAAAGAATATTACCGAACAAAAACACCCCAAGGTTGATGTTTTATCAATTATA
>Ga0079226_10002021_pt1 | contig 15583 bp, 11 predicted proteins | sample Poulit2014_FD_76345 | JGI IMG/M metagenome (GOLD analysis project Ga0079226, IMG submission 76345) | Agricultural soil microbial communities from Georgia to study Nitrogen management - Poultry litter 2014 | ecosystem: Environmental > Terrestrial > Soil > Agricultural land | place: USA: Georgia...
CCCGATAAGTCTCACTGTCATTCAGCAGAGAAAAGCGCTCTGCTGAATGAAGTTTCGCTTTTCCCCGCATGTAATGGACAGTAAATCGCCAAAGAACGGCAGCTAACTGTCCATAAATGCCCGATAAGTCTCACTGTCATTCAGCAGAGAAAGGCGCTCTGCTGAATGAAGTTTCGCTTTATCTAGCAGGATGATCACATTCGTCACAGAGATTGCCGTAACAGTCGGCTTTTTCATACATCTCGTGACCGCAATTATGGCATTTTTTTCGTGGCAGGTTTCTGAAAAACTCGATAACGTCCATCATGTTAACATCCCCCTTTGAGCTGGTAAGTGTATTGTATTATAACAGTATGCAAAATGTCAATACTGTGTTACAACAAAATTTAAATATTAGAGGTGACATTTATGAAATTAACGATCATTGGATTTTGGGGCGGGTATCCTGCCCCGGGTGGTGCTACTTCAGCGTATATGCTGGAAAAAGATGATTTCACATTATTAATTGATGCCGGAAGCGGCTCCTTATCTAAACTGCAAAACAAAAAGCATGTCATGGATTTGGATGCGGTGATTCTGTCCCATTACCATAACGATCATGTAGCAGATATTGGTGTTCTGCAGTATGCATGGCTGGTACAGTCATACATCCATGAAAACAACGACATTCTGCCAATCTATGGTCATACTGAAGATCAGAATGGATTTAAGTTATTAACACATAAGAAAACAGAAGGGATTGCCTATGATCCGGATGCGACACTGGAAGTCGGTCCGTTTGCCATCACCTTTTTGAAGACCAGTCATCCTGTTCCGTGCTATGGCATGCGGATTACCGACGGCGAGACGACCATCGTTTATACCGCTGATACCGCTTTTAAGGAAGAATGGTACGATTTTGCCAAAGACACAGATCTTCTGATAACAGACTGCAATTTTTATGAAGATCAGGATGGTTCGGCTGCAGGGCATATGACAAGTAAAGAGGGGGCCATGATTGCTGACAGAGCAAACGTTAAAGAACTGATTCTTAGCCACCTTCCGCAATATCATGACAATAATGACCTGGTAAAGGAAGCAAGGCAGTATTTTTCCGGAAGCATTCAGCTGGCAGAAGAAGGTCTGACTTGGGAAAAAAGTCGTAATTTTTGATTGTTAACAGCATTTCATTTAGACTAAAAGGTGGTGAAAATCATTCTGATGGGGAGGCAGTGTTATGAAATTCATTGATAATCAGGGTATTACTGATCCGACTATAAATCTGGCAATAGAGGAGTACATCCTGCAGAATTTCGGGGAAAAAGATACATATTTATTATTTTATATCAATAAACCCTCGATCATTATCGGCCGGAATCAGAACGCAGTAGAAGAAATCAATACCGAATACGTGGACGAAAACGGAATCAAAGTGGTCCGTCGCCTGTCCGGCGGTGGTGCGGTCTATCATGATGAACAAAATCTCAACTTCAGTTTTATCACTAAGGACGACGGGGAGAGCTTCCAGGATTTTGAAAAATTCACCCAGCCTATTGTTGAAGCATTGAACAAACTAGGTGTACCGGCAGAAATGAAAGGCCGAAATGACTTGGCTGTTGAAGGCCGAAAAATTTCCGGTAATGCCATGTTCTCAACAAAAGGCCGGATGTTCAGTCATGGAACATTAATGCTCGATTCGGAAATTGAAAACGTCGTTTCAGCGTTGAACGTCAACAAGGAAAAGATTGAATCGAAAGGTATTAAGTCGATTCGCAGCCGTGTTGCCAATATTTCCGAATATCTGGATGAAAAAATTTCGATGGACGAGTTCAAAGAAATGATCCTGAAACATGTTTTCGATGTGGAAGATGTCAAAGATGTTCCACGCTATGAGCTGACGGAAGCTGATTGGAAAGAGATTCACAAGATTTCTGAGGAACGTTATCAAAAATGGGAATGGAATTATGGTAAATCACCTAAATTCAACGTGCAGGCCTCACACAAGTTTGATGCAGGTCTCGTCGACGTGCGTCTTGATGTCAAAAACGGCACGATTGAAAACTGCAAAATTTACGGAGACTTTTTCGGATTGGGCGAAATCAGTGATCTGGAGCATGCACTGACAGGAGTGCACCACGAACGAAAAGCAATTGAAGAAGCATTGGCAGACGTTGACGTACCACATTACCTTGGTAAAATTCCAAAAGATGAATTTATTAAATTGCTGTATTAATACAGATATAGAGGCTGGGACATAATTAAAACGGGCAATTCTAAAGACGAACAATACGCTGCTTGAGCAGAGGAAATATACGAAGACTTCTGAGGGAAGAAAGGCCTGGGTGAGACCCGTAGTGCGCCAGCACAAAGCAGGACTTACCTGAGTAAACTGCAATCTGCGAGGCGTGCTGCATCAGCGAAAACACTTGCAAGACGACGAGCACGAGGGGAGGTTCACCAGCCGCCCGCGGAAAGCGACGAGCATCAAGTATATTTCCGGAGCAGGTTATATGCACCAACCATAATTTCTGGTTAGTTCGGGCTTTTCTTCAAAAACACTTTTGTCCCAGCCCCTTGTTGTTATGATGGGAAATGCTTTCAATTGAATTTTTGTTACAGTTTTATAATAAAATGAATAATGATTCATTCATTGCCTTTATCTTCATTTTCGGTTAATTATTAAGAAAAATCAAATTTTCTATTGTCTTTTTTATATTAAATTGGTAAATTATAGATATGCCTCTTTCTTTTCATGTCACATGAAAGGATGAACCATAATGTTAGATAACTTTTATTCTCCATCATATGAAGTGACTCCTCTTACAATGGCAATTCTCGCACAGCAGAATGAAAATGGAAGTACCAGTACACGCATATTGGAAGAACAGGAAGAATATTCTGTCCACCATTCCCCAAGTAAAATTATTGACAATGCATGCAAGTTTTTTGGAAGCAGTCTTCGAGGCAGGCAGGACGGAACGAAAGGTATTTGCGGTATTACACATAAAGCCCCCATTTCCGTTGATCCGGGCAGCGGCATGTATTTTTTCCCTACAACTTCCCCCACCAATCCGAAATGTTCATGGATTGCCCATTCACATATTAATCAGGTCGTGCAGGGACCGGGCAGGCAGACAGAGGTCATTTTCAAGAACCACAAATCCATTCTTCTTGATATTTCATTTGGCTCGATGCTGAATCAGGTGCAGCGTACTGCGCAGTACCGCTATTTATTGGACAACCGTATTAAGTATTTGCAGAATCATACTGCTGATAAGGTAGCAGAGCCTTTTGCATAAGTTCTTGGATGATTGTTTCCACTTTTTTACGGATTGCCGGGTTAAAGTAATTACGCTTTTCTTCTCGTCCCCTGCAAAGGAATAGATAGGATGAAAAGGAATCATTTTTGTTCAGTGTCACAACCCGGATTTTTTTATCCTGCATCGTCTTTCGCAGCTTTCTCCGTTCATTTGCAGCCTCGGTATTCATTTTTTCCAAAAGGTCTATATAAGGTTCCTTTATTTTAAAAGTACCGTGCCGGATGTTCTGAATATCTTGCTGGATGACCACCATTGCCATTGAAAGAAACAGGAAACGAGAAGCAAGCTGCAGTTCTTCGTCATTCAGATAGCGCATGTTATCTCCTCCGTTAATCGAACGTAAGTTCTGCATATATTATATGATAAACTGTACAAAAAATACACCAAAAAATTTAATTTAAGATAAGATGGAAGGAAAGAGGCTATTTGTTTCTATGAAAAAGTGTAAAATGAAAGATTAATCGGCAATGTCCACTATGCATATACGGATGGATAATTTAAAATAAAAATAGTTATACTGAATAGACGAAGAAGACACTTGAGAACTTCATTCAGTGGAGCGCTCTTAAGCCACTGAATGTTAGTTGAACCGATTCGGGCATTTACGGTCAGTCAGCCGCTGTCATTTGGCGGGTTACTGACCTTTACATGCGGGATATGTAAGGGGACAATGATTTACATGCATTTGCTAAACGTCAGCATAACGGATTGGAAAATTTGGCTTGAGCAGGATAAACTGGACGAATTTATCCGGCATCTATTAAATGAATACGAAAGTCTGGGACCATTGCCGGGAATTCTTTTGCCATTTATAGAAGCATTTTTGCCATTTTTGCCATTGGTTGTATTCGTGCTTGCCAATGCAGCGGCTTATGGTTTGTGGGAAGGTTTCATATTATCGTGGGCAGGGGCTTGTGCTGGCGCGATATTGGTATTTTTGCTTATCCGGAAACTTGGGGACAAGCGGTTCATCAGGGCAATACGCCGAAATAAACAAGTGATCCGGGTGACCGGCTGGGTGGAGCGGCATGGTTTTGGTCCGCTCTTTCTATTAATGTGCTTTCCATTCTCCCCGTCGTCGGTGATCAACGTCGTATCGGCTCTGTCAAACATTCATATCCGCCAGTTTATCCTGGCGGTACTCATGGGCAAGACGGTCATGATTTTTTCGATTGCTTTTGTCGGTTCAAGCATCGTTGAATTTGCACAGAAACCAGTCAGAACAATTGTTGTCGGAATCTGTATTGTCCTATTCTGGCTGTTCGGAAAATATATCGAACGGCGCCTGCAGCGGAAATCTGTCATAAAGGAAATTTCTGAGCGCGAACAGGTTAAAAAGTGAATAAACAGGGTAGACTGGTAAAAGCAAAAGCGTAAGCGCCCGGTTTGCGACGTACGACTGGACTGAACCGCAGGAGATAAAGGAAACACGACGACCATAGGGAGTCGATGTTGACTTATCGTACGGAGGTGAGGGAAGTCGCGCTACAGCTTTGGCGCTGGAGCTAGACGAGGAAGCGACCATGAAACGAGTCGTAAACCCTGGAGGAAATAACAATGAAAAAAAGATATTGTCGCAAAATAATCCCAGTCATATTATTAGCATTGGTCCTGGCGATTATTTTCCGAACCAGCCTGTTTGCAAGTTATATTGTAAATGGCGAGTCGATGGAACCGACTCTGTATGATGGCAACCTGTTAATGGTCAATAAAGTTGTTTATAATCTGACGGATGTGGACCGCTTTGATATAATTGTGTTTCATGCAGATGAACGGGAAGATTATGTTAAACGTGTCATCGGACTGCCCGGTGATGACATTGTCTACAAGAATGATAAACTGTATGTTAATGGAGAATATGTGGAAGAACCATTTTTGGATCCGTTTAAGGAAGTCCGTGACGGCAAACCGCACACGGAGGATTTTACACTGGAAGGTGTTACCGGATCAGAAATCGTGCCTGAAGGAAAACTGTTTGTCATGGGAGACAATCGAAGGGAAAGTCTTGACAGCCGCGAGATTGGGTTCGTTGATGCCGGTACACTGGTCGGTAAAGTCGATGTCAAATACTGGCCCGTTTCAGAAATGCAGCTAAGTTTTGGTTGAACGTATAGAAAGTGTCTAAAACCTGTTTCTCTGTTAAAATGAGAAATTGGTTTTATTATTTTTAACGTTAAAAACAAATGACAGCAGACCTTATAAAACAAAAGACTTGGTGAAAGCCAAGTGTTTCTGACAGGGGGCTGAATGCATGGGAATCCGATTTTTATTAGGAAGAGCCGGAACCGGCAAAAGTGAACGGATTTTAAGTGATATTCGACAAACATTAGCCGATAATCCACAGGGGTCACCCATCTTTTATATCGTGCCCGATCAAATGACGTTTCAGCAGGAATACGCGTTATTCCAGGATCAAACGATTAAAGGAAGTATCCGTGCCCAGGTTGTCAGCTTTTCACGGCTGGCATGGCGTGTCATGCAGGAAACCGGCGGGGGCACAAGGCAATTTATCAGTTCGGTCGGCACCCAGATGATGCTCCGTAAAATTATTGCGGAAAAAGAAAGTGAATGGGATATATTTCAAAAAGCTTTGGAGAAGCAAGGATTTCTGGAACAGCTTGAGAACATCATCACTGAGTTCAAACGTTACCGGATTACCCCGGATATGCTCTACATGCAAATAGAACAGATGCAGCAGTTTGTTCATCAGGAACCTGGTGAGACGGCTTTAACGCGTAAGCTGAATGATTTGGCTTATATCTATGAAAATTTAATTCGTACTTTGGAAGACAAATATATTGATAGTGAGGATCAGCTGCAGTTGCTGGCCGATAAAATACAAAATGCGACACTGCTTAATGATGCTGACATCTATCTTGACGGATTTCATCGGTTTTCGCCGAAAGAATTGCTCGTTGTGGAAGAATTGATGAAAAAATGCAATTCCGTAACGGTTGCATTGACTGCAGACATCCCGGATCATGATCATCTTTCCGAGTTGGATTTGTTTTACCAGACAAAAGAAACCTATCAAGCACTGAAAACCATAGCCCAGGAGAATGGCATTCCAATCGATGAGCCGATCATATTAAGTCCGGAGGATGGGAGACTGCACAATCGGCCATATTTTGCCCATCTGGAAAAGCATTTTGACGTAAGACCTGCACCTGTGTATAACGGTGAAGTGCCCATCCAGATCGCCGAGGCCGTCCATCCGCGTGCAGAAGTTGAGGGGGTTGCCCAGGAGATTCTCCGTCTTGTCAGAGAGGAGCACTACCGGTTTCGTGATATCGCGGTATTTATTCGTCAGACCGATGTCTATCATGATTTGATCGAAACGATTTTTGATGACCATGATATTCCTGTTTTTATCGATGAAAAACGGAGTATGTTGAATCATTCGCTGATTGAATTCATCCGTTCTGTCATGGATATCGTTGAAGGGAATTGGCGCTATGATGCCGTTTTCCGTTTGCTGAAAACCGGGTTCATCCCGTCTGTTGATGCTCGGTATCCACTCAATGATGACGCGATTGATGAGCTGGAAAATTATGTGCTGGAATATGGCATCCGGTCGCGTGATCAATGGCTGTCGCATGACGATTGGGTTTTCCAGCGGTTTCTTGGTTTCGACCGGTCGGCACAGACAGATGCCGAAAAACAGACGCAGCAGCGGATTAATGCTTATCGGAAGCAGGTTGTCCGGGCACTGCAGGCATTTGATAAGGCTATCAGGGAGGCTGAGACGGTACGAAAACGATGTGAAGTCATTTATCTTTTATTGGAAAAGCTTGATGTGCCCGGCCGGCTGGAAAAAATGCGTGAAACATTCGATGCAGAAGGACAAATTGAAAAAGCGCGTGAACAGGAACAAGTATGGAATGCCGTTATTCAGCTGCTGGATGAAATGGTTGAAATGGCCGGGGATGAGCGCATGACTATGGAAACATTCCGCGCTGCCATCGAAGCGGGATTTGAGTCACTGACATTCGCACACGTGCCGCCAAGCATCGATCACGTCATTGTTGGTACGATTGACCGTTCCCGGATCAGCGGGATGAAATGTTCGTTTTTGCTTGGCGTCAATGATGGTACATGGCTGATGAAACAGGCGGAAGACGGTCTGATCAATGAGCAGGAACGAAACATGCTGGCGGAACACGGCGTAGAACTGGCGGAAAGCAGTAAACGAAAGCTATTGGATGACTGGTTTTATATGTATCTCGCGTTTACTTCGGCCAGTGACTATTTATGGGTCAGCTATCCGCTCAGTGATGAGGAAGGGAAATCGAAAATGCCATCACAACTGATTAAGCGGGTGGAAGATTTGTTCCCTGATTGCTGTGATCACCTGTTATTGCAGGATCCTGATGAGCTGGCTGATGCAGAGCGTTTCATTACCACGCCGATTAAAACTCGAGCAGCGCTAACAGCCCAACTGGCCCGTAGCCGCAAAGGATACCCGGTAAAAGAGGTGTGGTGGCACGTTCTGAACTGGTATATTAGAAACCAGCCAAAATTCAGTACAACTTATACCATTCTGCAAAGCTTGTATTATCAAAATAAGCCGGTTAATCTATCACAGCAGACAACTGAACAGTTGTATCCAAAACAAGTGAAAGCCAGTGTATCACGGCTTGAATCATATTACCGCTGTTCCTATCAGCATTTTGCCCAGTACAGTCTGCAGCTCAAGGAACGAAAAACCTACAAGCTTGATGCACCGGATATTGGTCAGCTTTTTCATGAAGCACTGAAAAAAATTACCGAATGGATTCAAGCTGAGGGAAGGGACTTTTCGCAGTTAACCAAACGTGAAAGTGCCGGATATGCACGGCAAGCTGTCGAAAACCTTGCACCTGTTTTGCAGCATCAGATTTTACACAGTTCAAACCGTTATAAATATATCCATCAAAAACTTCAGGACGTGATTACCCGAGCAACCTATATATTGAGCGAGCAGGCACGGAAAAGTGAATTTTCACCGGTGGGGCTTGAACTTGGCTTTGGTGAGAACCAGACACTCAATCCAGTGACATTGCCGCTCTCGAACGGGTTTGAATTAATGCTGCGCGGACGGATTGACCGTGTCGATAAAGCCGAAAGTGAGGAAGGGTTATTTTTACGGATAATTGACTACAAATCCAGTGAAAAAGGATTGAACCTGATCGACGTTTATTATGGACTGGCACTTCAGATGCTGACTTATCTGGATGTCGTGCTCTCCCAGTCTGAACAATGGCTTGGCGTAAAAGCAACACCGGCCGGCGTGCTTTATTTCCACGTGCACAATCCAATGGTGTCAGGCAACATGAACATGTCTGATGAGGAAATCGAAAAAGAATTATTCAAAAAGTATAAAATGCAGGGGCTGCTGCTGTCGGATGAACAAATCGTTAAATTGATGGATACATCGCTCGAATCGGGCCGGAGCCAGATTATCCCAGCCGGTGTTAAAAAGAACGGTGGATTTTACAGCGGCTCCAAAATTGCAGACAATGAAACATTCCAGAGCCTGCAAAATCACATCCACCATTTGATGATGCAGGCAGGTATTGATATGACATCAGGTGGTGTGCACCTTAATCCGTATCAGCACAAACAAAGAATTCCATGCACGTATTGTCCATTTCTGTCTGTCTGCCAATTTGACCCATCGCTTGAGGAAAACAATTACCGCAAACTGACAGATATGAAGGATGATGAAGTCCTGGAAAAACTCCGTAGAAAGGAGGAATCGTAATGGTCAGCTGGACACGAGAACAGGAAGAAGCCATTTATACGGATGGGCGTGACGTACTTGTTTCCGCTGCAGCCGGCTCGGGAAAAACCGCAGTCCTCGTGGAGCGGATCATTCAAAAACTGCTCCGGGAAGAAAACCCGGTAGATATTGATTCATTGCTTGTCGTAACATTTACAAATGCGGCAGCACAGGAAATGCGCAATAGGATCGGACTGGCGCTGGAGCAGGCACTGGCAGATGATCCATCCTCCAATCATCTGAAAAAACAATTATCACTGCTGCAGCGTGCATCGATATCCACATTGCATTCCTTTTGTCTCGATATCGTGAAGCAATACGCTTATTTACTTGATATTGATCCTGCTTTTCGGATTGCCGATGATATGGAAGCGGATTTAATCAAACAGGAAGTGATCGATGATTTATTTGAAGACTGGTATGGTAAAGAAGGGGAAGAACAGGAAAACTTCTTTGCAGTGGTTGACCGTTTTTCCAGTGACCGCAGTGATACGGATGTAGAGAGCCTCGTCCTTGATCTGTACACGTTTGCCATCAAAAATCCCTGGCCGGACAATTGGCTTGATCAGCTTGCGGATGTTTATGATATTCCCGATAATTGGCAGGAAGATGATTTGGACTGGCTTTCCATTATTAAAAAAGAGGTCAGAAACGAGTTTGATGCGATTAATCAGGAGATGCAGCTGGCAATGGATCTGACCCGGGAAAGTGATGGACCATATCATTATGCAGATGCGATTGAATCCGATCTTGCCCAATTACAGGAGGCAAAGGCACACCTTGATTCATGGGACGATCTGCAGGCGGTGATGGCATCCAGTTCATTTGCCCGATTATCCGGGAAAAAAATCGATTGTGATGAAGCCAAAAAAGATAAAGCGAAAAAACTGCGGGAAAGCTATAAAAAACGCTGGAATGATATGAAAGAAGGATGGTTCAGCCGCAATCTGGAGGGGCATGTTGCCGATATGCAGGAGCTGGCCCCCATTATCAGACAGCTGACTGAACTGGTTAAACAGTTTAAAGCGCGATTTACCGAACAAAAACGCGAGCGGGCAATTGTTGATTTTTCTGATCTCGAACATTATTGCCTGGAGCTGCTCATCGACGAAACATCCACGCCCAAGGATTTAAAACCATCGAATGTCGCTGTCAGCCTGAGGGAACAATTTACGGAATTGCTGGTTGATGAATACCAGGACACGAATCTTGTCCAGGAAACAATTTTGTCACTGATAAGTGATCAGCACGGTCCCGGCAACATGTTTATGGTCGGTGATGTCAAGCAGAGCATTTACCGGTTTCGTCATGCTGAACCATCGCTTTTCATCAATAAATATAAACGATTCGCCAGTGATACACTTTCAGCAACACGGATTGATCTGGCAAGCAATTTCCGGAGCCGGGAACAAGTTCTTGCTGGCACCAATTACATCTTCAGGCAAATTCTCGATGAGCAGCTGGGCGAGATCGATTATGATCCGGATGCGGAATTGATTTATGCCAATAGCATGTACGATTCGCTGCCGCACTTGGAGCCGGAGCCCGAGCTTGTTATCATTGACCGTGAAGCACCGGAAGAAAAAGAGGCTATGACACCGGAAGAGGAAGACTATCAGGATCTGGAAAAGGCACAGCTTGAGGCGCGTGCCTATGCCGAAAAAATCAAAGGCTGGATCGGACAGAAGGAAAAGGCGCCACTGCAAGTTTATGATAAAACGACTGACTCAGAGCGAGATGTCCAGTACCGTGATATGGTTATTTTGCTCCGGTCGATGACATGGGCGCCCACGATGGTTGATGAATTGAAAAAACAGGGCATCCCCGTTTATGCTGAGCTGTCAACCGGTTATTTTGAAGCGATCGAAGTGAAAATCATGCTGAATTTCTTGAAAGTAATCGATAATCCACGACAGGATATTCCGCTTGCCTCCGTTCTGAAATCACCGATTGTCGGGCTGGATGAGGAAGAACTCGGACAGGTTCGGTTAGCTGACAAACGTGGCGTCTATTATGATGCGCTCAAAGCTTTTCATCAGCAGAATACAGGTGACACAGCCATTAAAGTGTCCAATTTCCTGGAAAAGCTGGAGCGTTACCGTATTGCATCTCGCCAGGGCGCTTTATCAGAGCTGATCTGGCAGATATACAGGGAAACCGGCTACTATGACTTTGTCGGCGGCATGCCGGGAGGACGGCAGCGACAGGCTAACTTGAGGGCACTTTATGACCGGGCACGGGGCTACGAAACAACGTCTTTTCGTGGTTTGTTCCGGTTTTTGCGCTTCATTGAACGGATGGAAGAACGCGGCGATGATTTAGGGGCTGCACGGGCGCTCAGTGAACAGGAAGACGTCGTCCGGATTATGACCATCCATAAGAGTAAAGGACTGGAATTTCCGGTTGTCATTCTTGGAGCAATGGATAAGCAGTTTAATATGCAGGATTTGAATCAGCGCTATTTACTGCATAAAGATCTCGGATTTGCCAGCAAATATATCGACCCGGTCAAACGGATCACGTATCCCACACTGTATTATCATGCTTTAAAACAGGAAAAACTGCGGGAGATGTTGGCTGAAGAAATGCGTGTATTATATGTGGCACTGACACGAGCGAAAGAAAAGCTGCTGATGGTTGGCAGTGTCGCATCCTTTGCTAAAAAACAGGAAAAGTGGGAGCAGATAATTGATCATGCCGACTGGATATTGCCGGCACATTTCCGCATCAAGTCGAAAACATACCTGGATTGGATCGGCCCGGCATTAATCCGCCACAGGACGAATGATGTATTACGTACGATGGAAGTGCCCGATCAAGTGCTTGAGGCCATTCGCATTGATCCCTCGGAATGGAAAGTGACCATTGAGCATGGGAGTTCTTTTGCTAATCTGGATGAGGAGGAAGCTGAACAAGCCGGTGCACTGAAAGAAAGCATCGTCAACTGGGAACCGGTCGACATTGATGACAATGTGTATCAACAGGCGGTTGACAACCGGCTGTCGTATGTTTATCCGTATCAACAGGCAGCACATGCCCGGGCAAAGCAAACCGTTACGGAAATCAAACGGCAGCGTGAAGTGAAGGACGAGTACAGCAGTGATCAGCTTGTCCAGAAGTTCCAGTCGCCAATCGTGAAGCGCCCAGTGTTTATGCAAAAACAACAGACGATTACGGCCAGCGAGCGCGGAACCGCCATGCATACGGTTATGCAGCATATACCATTAAAAGAACCGATGGGATCTGATGAGATTGCTGAATTTGTGGAATCATTGGTTGAGCGGGAGATATTGACCAGACAGGAAGCAGATGTTATTGACATCCATGCTATTGAAGCGTTTTTCAGAACTGCCATTGGTGAATTGGTCATGAACGCCCCAATCGTCGATCGTGAGGTACCATTCAGCCTGACGTTGCCCGCCAACAAGGTGTATGCAAACTGGACAGGTGAAACAGACGAACACGTACTGATTCAGGGGGTTATCGATTGTGTTATCCCAACGGATGATGGCTGGATTATTCTGGATTATAAGACGGATACAATTACAGACGACGTAACTGATCGCGTAAAGGACAACCTCCTGGAACGTTACGAAGTTCAAATGAAACTTTACAAAGAAGCTTTGCAGCGTATATGGAAAGAACCGGTTAAAACAGCATATCTTTACTTCTTTTCCAAACAGCTGGAATTAAAAATGTGACGTATTAATTGACAAATTTGTTACAGAATACAGCGTCATTTCACAATAGCCAAACCCTTGATATATCAAGGGTTTGGCTTTTTTTATCGGCAAAAAGGTGAAAACCTTTTAAAAGTGTAATCTAAATCACATTCTCTTGTGATTTAATTCACTTCGATGAGAATCGTTCTCGAATAGGATATAAGTAAGAAATTCAAAGGGAGGTTGAACTTCATGAAAATGGATAACATGAACCCTGAAGAAAAGGCTGGAAACATCGAAGAACAGAAGCAGGAGCAGGGCCATTCCAACAAAGGCGCACTCACTTCATCGCTGATATTTGTCGGAGGATTTATATTCGCACTGTATATAGCCATCTACTGGTTATATATGTTTCGGGTGGATATTTAATAAAGGGGGTAGAAGACGATGCATCGACACGAAAAAATATGGCTGACAATCAGCAGTGTCATGATTATTGGTTTTATGCTGCTTACAGGTTATCAGACGTTCGCATTGGGGATGGGACCGCCAAGTAACACGGAAACCCTGGATCCGCAAAAAGTGGATGAAAGCGAGCCATTTAACGAACCTGGTGTATATGAAGTAGGTGAAAATGAATATGAAGTGGTCATGACACTTGAAGCGTTCATGTTCACACCAAGTGATATCGAAATTCCGGCAGGTTCCGAGGTGACATTCACGATGACCTCAAAAGATGTGACACACGGATTTCAAATTGCCGGGACGAACGTAAACGCTATGGTCATGCCGGGATATGTGCAAAAAATAACGCAAACATTTAATGAGACCGGCGACTATTTAATTTTATGTAATGAGTATTGTGGTGCAGGTCACCAAATGATGTCCACGACCATTACAGTTAAATAAAGGAGGGAAGGACAGTGGCATTAGCAGAAACGATTAAGTATAAAGCGAATAAAGCGATGGGAATAAACGAAGAAGATGCACGGATATCGAAAGCTTATTTCACCGTTACGTTTCTTGCCTTATTATTCGGCGGAACCTTTGGCCTGCTTCAGGGCTTGAACCGGGCGGGACTTCTTGAACTGCCATCATGGTACAATTATTATCAGGTTTTGACATCACACGGTCTATTATTAGTTCTTGTATTTACATCATTCTTTACAATTGGTTATTTTTATGCAAGTCTCTCCCACACATTAGGGGGATTACTTCCGAAAGTCAGAAAGATGGTATGGATCGGCTTTGGCATGAAGCTTATCGGCTTTGTATTCGCGGCTGTTCCCATTGTGATGGGCGAAGCAAGTGTTATGTATACCTTTTATCCGCCACTACAGGCATCACCATGGTTTTACATCGGATTGGTGTTAATTGTCTTAGGTGTTTGGATGGCAGCATTTGGGGCATTTATTCAAGTGGCAAACTGGCGAAAGCGCAACAAAGGACAGCATTTGCCAATTTTATCATTCTTTGCAACAGGTGTCTTTGTTCTCTTATTCTTCGGCAGTGTTCCAGTCGCCATTGAGGTGTTCATGATTATCCCATGGGCATTCGGCTGGGTGGAAACAATTAATGTGATGCTGAGCCGTACATTGTTCTGGGCATTCGGGCACACATTAGTCAACATTTGGTATATCACGGCGCTTTCAGCATGGTATGTTATTATACCAAAAGTTATTGGCGGCCGTCGTTTCAGTGATACATTAACACGTGTTGTCGTTATTTTGTTGGTTATCCTGAACATCCCCGGTGGATTCCACCATCAGATCGTTGACCCGGGGATTACCGAATCGGTTAAATATTTACACGTGTTTATGAGTCTGGCAATCGGATTCCCGTCACTGATGACAGCATATGCGATGTTCTCAGTATTTGAGCGTACAGGCAGAGCAAAAGGCGCAAAAGGCTTATTCGGTTTCTTTAAAAAATTGCCATGGGGAGATGTCCGCTTCCTGGCACCCATGATTGCCATGATTGCATTCATACCAGCTGGTGCAGGTGGTATTGTCCAAACAACAAATCAGTTGAATCAGGTCGTACACAATTCATTATGGGTCGTCGGACATTTCCATCTAACGCTGGGAATGACGGTTGCTTTAACCTTCTTTGGCATCAGTTACTGGTTGATTCCTTATATTTCAAAACGCGTGTTAACACCGGCTATGAATAAATTTGGTGTTGCAACAACGATTCTCTGGACAATTGGTATGTCGCTTATGTCGATTTCAATGCATCTGGTCGGATTGATGGGCTCACCGAGAAGAACATCGTATTCGACATATGGTGATAATGCAACAGCACTTGGCTGGGACCCATATTTAATCTTCCTTGGAATCGGGGGAACCATCTTGATTATTGCGGTCATCATGCAAGTGTATGCAGCATTCCATCTGATGTTCCGTGCACCTAAAGGTGAAGAGGAATTCCCGATCGGTGAAGAAGAAGATAATGCAAGTAAAACACCGTTCTGGACAGAGCGCTGGAGCCGGACAATTCTTCTCATGCTGGTTGTCGTGGCAATGGGATATGTGATTCCGCTGGTTGACTTTATTGGCTATGCACCACCAGGATCACCGCCATTTCAATTGTGGTAAGAATAGGTTAACAATTGGGGGGAGAGACTGGGACATAACAAAAATGACCAACGCTAAAGGTGAACAATAAGTTGCCTTAGCGGAGGAAATATACGGAGACTCCTGCAGGATGAGAGGCATAGGTGAGACCCCGCAGTGCGACAGCAATCTTTTCTGCGAGGAGCGTATACCTCACAGAGATAGCTTGCAACGCGACGAGCACGAGGAGGCTCACCAGCCGCCCGCGGAAAGCGACGAGCTGAACATCCACCGAGTAAACTGCGA
>Ga0079226_10002023_pt1 | contig 15575 bp, 24 predicted proteins | sample Poulit2014_FD_76345 | JGI IMG/M metagenome (GOLD analysis project Ga0079226, IMG submission 76345) | Agricultural soil microbial communities from Georgia to study Nitrogen management - Poultry litter 2014 | ecosystem: Environmental > Terrestrial > Soil > Agricultural land | place: USA: Georgia...
GGAGAAGAACGTCTACTGCGTCATCCGTTCGCCGCACAAGTACAAGGACAGCCGCGAGCACTTCGAGATGCGCACGCACAAGCGCCTCATCGACATCGTGGACCCGACGCCGAAGGCGGTCGATTCGCTCATGCGCCTCGACCTGGCCGACGACGTCAACATCGAGATCAAGCTCTGAGGGGGAGGACATGGCCAACACACGCTCCAAGGCTCTCCCCACGACCCGCACGGTCAAGGGCATCATGGGCACCAAGCTGGGCATGACCCAGGTCTGGGACGAGGACAACAACTTCGTCCCCGTGACCGTCGTGCAGGCGGCGCCCAACGTCGTCACGCAGGTCCGCAGCGAGGACGTCGACGGCTACACGGCCGTCCAGATCGGCTTCGGCGAGATCGATCCGCGCAAGGTGAACAAGCCGGACGCGGGCCACTTCGAGAAGGCCGGCGTCGCGCCGCGCCGTCACCTGGTCGAGCTGCGCACCGCTGATGCGGCCAGCTACGAGCTGGGCCAGGAGATCACCGCTGAGGTGTTCGAGGCCGGCACGAAGATCGACGTGACCGCGACCACCAAGGGCAAGGGCACGGCTGGTGTCATGAAGCGCCACAACTTCGCCGGTGTCGGTGCGTCCCACGGTCAGCACCGCAACCACCGCAAGCCCGGCTCGATCGGCGGGGCCTCGACCCCGGGTCGCGTCTTCAAGGGCATGAAGATGGCCGGCCGCATGGGTGCCGTCAAGCACACCACGCAGAACCTCACGATCCACTCCGTCGACGCCGAGGCCGGCCTGCTGCTCATCAAGGGCGCCGTCCCCGGACCCAAGGGTGGAGTCGTCCTGGTCCGCTCCGCCGCGAAGGAGGCATAAGAGATGACTGACACGTTGACCATCGACGTCATCGACGCGGACGGCGCGAAGGCCGGCACCACGGAGCTTCCCGCATCCGTGTTCGCCGTTCCCACGAACGTCCCGCTCATCCACCAGGTCGTCATCGCCCAGCTGGCCGCTGCTCGTCAGGGCACCCACAAGGCGAAGACCCGCGCCGAGGTCTCGGGCGGCGGGCGCAAGCCGTACCGCCAGAAGGGCACCGGCAACGCACGCCAGGGCTCGATCCGCGCTCCGCAGTACGCGGGCGGCGGCATCGTCCACGGCCCGGTCCCGCGCGACTACTCGCAGCGCACGCCCAAGAAGATGAAGGCCGCCGCCCTGCGCGGTGCCCTCTCCGATCGGGCACGTCTGGACCGCGTCCACGTCGTCACCGCTCTGGTGACCGGCGAGACCCCGTCCACCAAGACGGCGCGCGCGGCGCTCCAGAAGATCTCGGAGCGCAAGAACCTGCTGGTCGTCGTCGAGCGCGGCGATGACCTGACCTACCTGAGCGTGCGCAACCTGCCGCGCGTCCACGTCCTGCCGGCCGATCAGCTCAACACGTACGACGTGCTGATGTCCGACGACGTGGTGTTCACGCAGGCCGCACTCGACGCCTTCCTCGCGCGCACGGCCGGCTCGGCCGCAGCGGCGAGCACTGAGGAGGACGCACAGTGAGCTCCGTGACCATCAAGGATCCGCGCGACATCATCATCGCGCCGGTCGTGTCCGAGAAGACCTACGCACTCATGGACGAGGGGAAGTACACCTTCCTCGTCGATCCGCGGTCGAACAAGTCGGAGATCAAGTACGCCATCGAGGCGATCTTCGGCGTGAAGGTCGCTCGGGTGAACACGCTCAACCGACAGTGCAAGGTCCGCCGGACGCGTTTCGGCCTGGGCAAGCGCAACGACACGAAGCGTGCGATAGTCAGCCTCAAGGACGGCGACATCGACATCTTCGGCGGCGCGTTCTGAGCGCCGGCTGACAGGTAAGGATCAGAAGACAATGGGAATCCGTAAGCACAAGCCGTCGACTCCGGGCCGCCGCGGCAGCTCCGTCGCCGACTTCGTCGAAGTGACCCGGTCGACGCCGGAGAAGTCGCTGCTCCGTCCCCTCCCGAAGAAAAGTGGACGCAACAGCAGCGGTCGTGTGACCACTCGCCATCAGGGCGGAGGCCACAAGCGCCAGTACCGCGTCATCGACTTCCGTCGCCACGACAAGGACGGCGTCGAGGCGCGCGTCGCGCACATCGAGTACGACCCGAACCGCACTGCGCACATCGCGCTGCTGCACTACGTGGACGGGGCGAAGCGCTACATCCTCGCGCCGACCAGGCTCAAGCAGGGCGACGTCATCGAAGCCGGTGCGGACGCCGACATCAAGCCCGGCAACAGCCTCGCGCTGCGCAACGTGCCCGTGGGCACGGTCGTGCATGCGGTGGAGCTCCGTCCCGGTGGCGGCGCGAAGATCGCGCGGTCGGCCGGCGCGTCAGTGCAGCTCGTGGCGAAGGACGGCCCGTATGCGCAGCTGCGCATGCCGTCCGGTGAGATCCGCAACGTCGATGCGCGCTGCCGCGCGACGATCGGCGCGGTGGGCAACTCCGAGCAGACGAACATCAGCTGGGGCAAGGCGGGACGCATGCGCTGGAAGGGCCACCGCCCGACCGTGCGCGGTGTCGTCATGAATCCGATCGACCACCCGCACGGCGGTGGCGAGGGCAAGACCTCCGGTGGACGCCACCCGGTCAGCCCGTGGGGTCAGCTCGAAGGCCGGACCCGTCGCCCGAACAAGGAGAGCGACAAGTACATCGTGCGTCGCCGTCGCACTGGCAAGAAGCGCTGATAGGGAGCCTCACACATGCCTCGCAGTCTGAAGAAGGGTCCCTTCGTCGACGAGCACCTCTTCAAGAAGGTCGCTGCTCAGAACGACAAGGGCACGAAGAACGTCATCAAGACCTGGTCCCGCCGCTCGATGATCGTCCCGGACTTCCTGGGACACACGATCGCCGTGCACGACGGTCGCAAGCACGTTCCGGTGTTCATCACCGAAGCCATGGTCGGGCACAAGCTCGGCGAGTTCGCACCGACGCGGATGTTCCGCGGCCACGACAAGGACGACCGGAAGGGCCGCCGCCGCTGAGGCGGCACGCCCCCGGTCTCTGAGACTGAAGGAAGTAGGAAACGATGGAAGCCAAGGCGAAGGTGCGCTACCTGCGCGTCACGCCCCAGAAGGCTCGCCGCGTCGTCGACCTCATTCGTGGTCAGCAGGCGACGGAAGCCCTCGCGGTGCTCAAGTTCGCAGAGCAGTCTGCGTCCGACCCGCTGTACAAGCTCGTCGCATCGGGTGTCGCGAATGCGCGTCAGACGGCCGACAAGCTGGGCGAAGCGTTCGATGAGGACGAGCTGGTCATCACGCAGGCGTTCGTGGACGAAGGTCCGACCATGCGTCGGTTCCGTCCGCGCGCCCAGGGTCGTGCCGGCCGCATCGACAAGCGCACGAGCCACGTCACAGTGGTTCTCGCATCCGGCGACGACGTCCCGGCTGACCGGAAGGGGAACCGCTGATGGGTCAGAAGATCAATCCCAACGGATTCCGACTCGGAATCACCACGGACCACCGCTCGAAGTGGTTCACGGACTCGACGAAGGCCGGTCAGCGCTACGCCGACCACCTCGGCGAGGACATCAAGATCCGGCAGCTGCTGAGCACCGGGCTCGAGCGCGCGGGCATCTCGCGCGTCAACATCGAGCGCACCCGCGACCGCGTCCGTGTGGACATCCGCACGGCGCGCCCGGGGATCGTGATCGGTCGCCGCGGTGCGGAGGCCGATCGCATCCGGGGTCAGCTCGAGAAGCTGACCGGCAAGCAGATCCAGCTGAACATCCTCGAGGTGAAGAACCCCGAGGTGGACGCTCAGCTCGTCGCGCAGGGCGTCGGCGAGCAGCTCGCCAGCCGTGTCGCGTTCCGCCGCGCCATGCGCAAGGCGATCCAGAGCGCGCAGCGCGCGGGCGCCAAGGGCATCCGCGTGCAGTGCTCGGGCCGCCTGGGCGGTGCTGAGATGAGCCGTTCGGAGTTCTACCGCGAAGGCCGTGTGCCGCTGCACACCCTCCGCGCGAACATCGACTACGGCTTCTTCGAGGCCCAGACGACCTTCGGCCGGATCGGCGTGAAGGTCTGGATCTACAAGGGCGACTACACCGACAAGGAGCTCGCCGCGCAGGAGGCCTCGCAGCCGTCCGGGCGCGGAGGCCGCGGCGGTGGCGCCGGCGGCGGTGCGGCACGTGGACGCCAGCGCGGCGGACGCGGACGCGGCCGCGGCGGCGAAGCCCAGCAGAAGACGACAGAGAACACCGCTGAGGCCGCTCCGGCGGCCGAGGCCGGATCGGAGGGCTGACCATGCTCATCCCACGCCGTGTCAAGTACCGCAAGCAGCACCACCCGGGCCGCCGCGGAATGTCCAAGGGCGGCAATACCGTCACGTTCGGCGACTGGGGCATCCAGGCCCTCGAACCGGCATACGTGACGAACCGTCAGATCGAAGCGGCCCGTATCGCCATGACGCGCCACATCAAGCGCGGCGGAAAGGTGTGGATCACGATCTACCCGGACCGCCCGCTGACGAAGAAGCCCGCAGAGACCCGCATGGGCTCCGGCAAGGGCTCTCCCGAATGGTGGGTCGCGAACGTGAAGCCGGGCCGAGTGATGTTCGAGCTCGCCGGTGTGTCCGAGGAAGTCGCTCGCGAGGCGCTGCGCCTGGCGATCCACAAGCTTCCGCTCAAGGCCCGCATCGTGCGGCGCGAAGGTGGTGAATGAGAATGGCTATCGGTTCCAAGGATCTCTCCATGGACGCGCTCGATGGTTTCGACAACGAGCGTCTCGCCGAGGAGCTGAAGAAGGCCAAGGCCGAACTCTTCAACCTCCGCTTCCAGACGGCCACCGGCCAGCTGGAGAGCCACGGCCGCCTCAAGGCCGTCCGTCGCGACATCGCACGGATCTACACGGTGCTCAATGAGCGCAAGCTTGCAATCCGGACCGATCCGTCCGCTGCGAAGGAAGAGGATAAGTGATGGCCGAGCAGACTCAGACTCCGGTCGAGCGCGGCTCGCGCAAGACCGCCCGCGGGTACGTCGTCTCCGACAAGATGGATAAGACCGTCGTCGTCGAGGTCGAGGACCGCAAGAAGCACCGCCTCTACGGCAAGGTGCTGCGCAGTACCAGCAAGATCAGTGTCCATGACGAGGAGAACACCGCCGGCATCGGCGACCTCGTCGTCGTGGCCGAGACCCGTCCGCTGTCGGCGTCGAAGCACTGGCGACTCGTCGAGATCGTCGAACGCGCCAAGTGATCCTCGCGCCGCCCCCGTCCCTCCCGGTCCCGCCTCTTCCGCGGCGGCCACCGGGAACCGGGGGTGAGCGGACGGCTGCCCCATATCCGTTCCGCCAGGCTCGCGAACGCGTGAGAACCGGCGAGACGACAGGAGAGAACAAGTGATGCAGCAGGAGTCGCGACTCAAGGTCGCCGACAGCTCGGGTGCGAAGTTGATTCATACCGTCCGAGTGCTCGGCGGCTCAGGCCGGCGCTATGCCGGCATCGGCGACACGATCGTCGCCACCGTCAAGGATGCGATCCCCGGCGGCAATGTCAAGAAGGGCGACATCGTCAAGGCAGTCGTCGTCCGCACCGCCAAGGAGCGCCGTCGTCCGGATGGCTCGTACATCCGCTTCGACGAGAACGCGGCCGTCATCCTCAAGACCGACGGCGAACCGCGCGGTACGCGCATCTTCGGCCCCGTGGGCCGCGAGTTGCGTGACAAGAAATTCATGAGGATCATCTCGCTGGCTCCGGAGGTGCTGTGATCATGGCGAAGCTCAAGATCAAGAAGGGCGACCTCGTGCAGGTGATCGCCGGTGCACGCCAGGAGCGCGGAGGAGACCGCGGCAAGCAGGGCAAGGTCCTCGAGGTCTACCCGGACCGCAGCCGCGTGCTCGTCGAGGGCGTCAACCGCGTGTCGAAGCACCGGAAGCCGTCGCAGACCGCATCCGGCGTCACCGCCGGCGGCATTGAGATCCACGAGGCGCCCGTCCACGTGTCGAACGTGATGCTCGTGGATCCCAAGGACAACAAGCCGACGCGTGTGGGCTACCGCGAGGAGACCGTCGAGCGCGACGGCCGCTCGCGCACCGTCCGCGTGCGCGTCTCGCGTCGTACCGGGGAGGACATCTGATGACTGAGACCACTCACGCCCGCCCGGCCCCGCGCCTCAAGCAGATCTATCGCGATGAGGTCGTGGCGAAGCTGCAGGAGGAGTTCTCCTACTCCAACCCCATGCAGATCCCCGGCCTGGTGAAGGCCGTCGTGAACATGGGTGTCGGCGATGCGGCGCGCGACTCGAAGCTCATCGAGGGCGCGATCAACGATCTGACGCTCATCACGGGCCAGAAGCCCGTCGTCACACGGGCTCGGAAGTCCATCGCGCAGTTCAAGCTGCGCGAGGAGCAGCCGATCGGTGCGCACGTCACGATGCGCGGAGCCCGTATGTGGGAGTTCATCGACCGCGTCGTGTCGCTCGCGCTGCCCCGCATCCGCGATTTCCGCGGACTGTCGGACCGCCAGTTCGACGGGAACGGCAACTACACCTTCGGTCTCACGGAGCAGTCGATGTTCCATGAGATCGACCAGGACAGGATCGATCGGGTCCGCGGTATGGACATCACGATCGTGACGACTGCCAAGACGGACGACGAGGGACGTGCACTCCTGCGCCACCTCGGCTTCCCGTTCAAGACAAACTGAACCTCTACGTCGAAGGTCCCCGCCGGGGGCGGGGAAACCGCGACGAGGAAGGGCACGAGCCCACATGACAATGACCGATCCCGTCGCAGACATGCTGACGCGTCTGCGCAATGCGAACTCGGCGTACCACGAGGACGTGAGCATGCCCTACAGCAAGCTCAAGTCCCGCATCGCCGACATCCTCAAGAGCGAGGGCTACATCTCCGACTGGCGCGTCTCCGACGCCGAGGTGGGGAAGAACCTCGAGCTCGATCTGAAGTTCGGACCCAACCGTGAGCGTTCGATCGCCGGCATCCGCCGTGTGTCGAAGCCGGGTCTGCGCGTGTACGCCAAGTCGAACGGCCTCCCGCGGGTGCTCGGCGGACTCGGCATCGCGATCCTCTCGACGTCGTCGGGACTCCTCACGGACAAGCAGGCATCCAAGCAGGGCGTGGGCGGCGAAGTCCTCGCGTACGTCTGGTAACGGGAAGGAGGAGACACATATGTCACGCATCGGCAAGCACCCCATCTCCGTTCCCTCCGGAGTCGACGTCACCGTCGACGGCCAGGACGTCCGCGTGAAGGGCCCGAAGGGTGATCACGCGTTCACCGTCCCGGCGCCGATCTCCGCGTCCCTCGAGGACGGCACGATCACGGTGACGCGTCCGGACGAGGAGCGCGAATCGCGCTCCCTCCACGGGCTGACCCGCACCCTGATCAACAACATGATCGTCGGCGTCTCGGAGGGCTACTCCAAGTCGCTCGAGATCGTCGGCACGGGCTACCGCGTGCTGGCCAAGGGCACGGACCTCGAGTTCGCCCTGGGCTACAGCCACACGATCACGGTCGAGGCCCCGGAGGGCATCACCTTCGCGGTCGAGGGCCAGAACAAGGTGACTGTGTCCGGCACCGACAAGCAGCAGGTCGGAGAGGTCGCCGCGAACATCCGGAAGCTCCGGAGGCCCGAGCCCTACAAGGGCAAGGGCGTCCGCTACGCCGGCGAGAACGTCCGTCGCAAGGTCGGAAAGGCTGGTAAGTGACCATGGCCTTCGGAAAGAAGCAGAGCTACGGCAAGGGCAAGGCCGCCGCGCGCGTCCGCCGTCACGCCCGACTGCGCAAGCACATCAACGGGACCGCCGAGCGTCCGCGCCTCTCGGTCACCCGTTCGTCGCGCCACGTGTTCGTCCAGGTCATCGACGATGCGGCCGGCCGCACGCTGGCATCCGCGTCCTCGATGGAGGCCGCGCTCCGCGGTGCGAGCGATGACAAGACCGCCAAGGCGCATCGCGTCGGCGAGATCGTCGCTGAGCGTGCGAAGGCAGCCGGAGTCGAGACAGTGGTCTTCGACCGTGGCGGCAACGCCTACCACGGCCGTGTGGCCGCCGTCGCCGACGGAGCACGTGAAGGAGGACTCGCACTGTGAGCACTGAAGAGAACAAGGCGGCGCAGCCCACTGAGGGCCAGGCCGACACGCAGCAGCAGCCGGCGTCCGATTCCGGCGACCGCGGCCGTGGCCGCGGCCGGGGTCGCGGGGACGGGGGGAACCGCCGCGGGAACCGTCAGGAGCGCGACGACAAGAACCAGTTCATCGAGCACGTCATCACCATCAACCGCGTGTCGAAGGTGGTGAAGGGCGGACGTCGCTTCGCCTTCACCGCTCTCGTCGTCGTGGGCGACGGTGACGGCATGGTGGGCATGGGCTACGGGAAGGCCAAGGAGGTCCCCGCAGCCATCGCCAAGGGCGTGGAGGAGGCGAAGAAGAACTTCTTCCGCGTCCCCCGCATCCGGAAGACGATCCCGCACCCGATCACCGCGGAGGAGGCGGCGGGCGTCGTCCTGCTGCGACCCGCTACGCCGGGTACGGGTGTCATCGCGGGCGGTCCCGTCCGCGCCGTGCTGGATGCCGCAGGTGTCCATGACATCCTGTCGAAGTCGCTGGGCTCGTCGAACGCGATCAACATCGTGCACGCCACGATCGCCGCGCTCAAGGGCCTGGAGCGTCCCGAGGAGGTCGCAGCCCGTCGCGGTCTGTCCGTCGACGAGGTCGCGCCCGAAGCGATGCTGCGCGCAGCTGAGAGCGGGGCGAACTCCTGATGGCGAAGCTCAAGATCACCCAGCTGAAGTCCGAGATCGGTGGCAAGAAGAACCAGCGCGAGACCCTGCGCACGCTCGGTCTCAAGCGGATCGACGATGTCGTGGTGAAGGATGACCGTCCTGAGATCCGCGGCATGCTGAACGTCGTGAGCCACCTCGTCACCTGGGAAGAGGTGGACTGACATGGCACAAGAGAATGCACTCAAGCTGCATCACCTGCGTCCTGCCCCCGGCTCCAAGACCGCGAAGACCCGTGTGGGCCGCGGTGAGGCCGGCAAGGGCGGCAAGACCGCAGGCCGCGGCACCAAGGGCACACAGGCCCGCTACCAGGTGCCGCACGGCTTCGAGGGTGGGCAGACGCCGCTGCACATGCGGCTGCCCAAGCTGCGCGGGTTCAAGAACCCGAGCAAGGTGACCTTCCAGGTCGTCAACCTCGAGAAGCTGTCGGTGCTCTTCCCGGAGGGCGGCGACGTGACCGTCGCCGACCTCGTGGAGAAGGGGGCCGTCCGCGCGAACCAGCCCGTCAAGGTGCTGGGAACCGGTGAGATCACCGTCGCGATCAACATCACGGCGGACCGGGTCTCCGGTTCCGCGGAGCAGAAGATCGTCGCAGCGGGAGGGTCGGTCACCACGACCGACTGACACTCGCGCGTGCGAGGACGCAGCACCCTGTGGGGCACAGCCGATCCGGCTGTGCCCCACAGTCGTCGGTGCGTTCGGGACCCTGCTCCGGCGATTCGGTGCGCTTCCGCGGCACTGGTAGAGTTCTCGAGGAATATTGTCGTTTCGTCGTCGATCCTTGTCGTGGACCTGCCGGTCGCAGGCGCGAGCACCCGAGTCCCGCTCTGCGCGGACCGTGCCCGTGGTGCGTCCGCCGGATTTCCTCCCGGACCGGCGCACGCTCATCAGGAGGACGAGTGCTCGGAGCTGTAGGGCGCGCCTTCAGGACGCCTGACCTTCGCAACAAGCTGCTCTTCACCCTCGGGATCATCGTGCTCTTCCGGCTCGGTTCCTTCATCCCGTCGCCGGGGATCGATTACGCACAGGTGCAGGAATGCGTCGCATCGCCCCAGCTCACGCAGGGTGCGTTCGGCATGATCAACCTGTTCTCGGGTGGGGCCCTGCTCCAGCTGTCGATCTTCGCGCTGGGGATCATGCCCTACATCACGGCGAGCATCATCACGCAGCTGCTGCGCGTCGTCATCCCGCGGTTCGAAGCGCTCCACAAGGAGGGCGCCTCCGGTCAGGCGAAGCTCACGCAGTACACCCGCTACATGACGCTCGGGCTCGCCGTGCTCAACGCCACGACCCTCGTGTCGACCGTCCGCACGGGCGCCCTCTTCGGCAACGTCGAGGGCTGCCAGGACCTCATCCTCAATGACACGTGGTGGGGCATCGGCATCATCATCGTGACGATGACCGCCGGCACGGGCCTCATCATGTGGTTGGGTGAGCAGATCACGGAGCGCGGCGTGGGCAACGGCATGTCGCTGCTGATCTTCACGTCGATCGCGGCGGGCTTCCCGTCGTCGTTCGGCAACATCCTGAGCTCGCAGGGAATCGACATCTTCCTGCTCGTGATCCTCGTCGGGCTCGTCATCGTCGCCCTCGTCGTGTTCGTCGAGCAGTCGCAGCGCCGCATCCCGGTCCAGTACGCGAAGCGCATGGTCGGCCGGAGGATGTTCGGCGGGACGTCGACCTACATCCCGATCAAGGTGAACCAGGCCGGCGTCATCCCGGTCATCTTCTCCTCCTCGGTCCTCTACCTGCCGAGCCTGGTCTCGCAGTTCGGCGATCCGGAGGACCAGTGGGTGCAGTGGATCGGCACGTACTTCACGCAGGGCGACCACCCGATCTACATGGTCGCGTACTTCCTGCTCACGATCTTCTTCACGTTCTTCTACGTCGCGATCACCTTCAACCCGGAAGAGGTCGCGGACAACATGAAGCGCTACGGCGGCTTCATCCCCGGCATCCGTGCGGGGCGGCCCACGGAGCAGTACCTCAGCTACGTGCTCACGCGCATCACCATGCCGGGCTCCCTCTACCTGGGCTGCGTCGCGCTCATCCCGCTCGTCGCGCTGGTGCTGATCGATGCCAACCAGGACTTCCCGTTCGGCGGCACCTCGCTGCTGATCATCGTCGGAGTCGGCCTCGAGACGGTCAAGCAGATCAATTCCCAGATGCAGCAGCGCCACTACGAGGGGCTGCTGCGCTGATCGGGAATCCGCTCGCGACGGTCCGCACGCCCGGTACTCTCACACGGGAGCGGTCTCCGCGCCGCGGCCGCTGGTCGGACCGTGACCACGGCCTCGCCACACAGAGGAAAGGAACCTCATGAGCACACGCATCATCCTGATCGGTCCCCCCGGGGCCGGGAAGGGCACGCAGGCCGCCCGGCTCAGCGATGCACTCGGCGTGCCCGCCATCTCCACGGGCGACATCTTCCGCGCCAACGTCAAGGGGGAGACCGAGCTCGGGAAGACGGCCAAGCGCTACATGGACGCCGGGGAGTACGTCCCGGACGAGGTGACCAACTCGATGGTCTCCGACCGCCTCGCGCAGGACGACGCGAAGGGAGGATTCCTCCTGGACGGCTACCCGCGCACCGAGGCGCAGGTCGAGGAGCTCGACGGGATGCTGGAGGCCGCGGGCCATTCGCTCGACCATGTCGTCGAGCTCACCGCAGACGTCGACGAGGTCGTCGGTCGCCTGCTGGCGCGCGCGTCGCTGCAGGGCCGGTCGGACGACACCGAGGACGTCATCCGGCATCGCCTCGACGTCTATGCGGAGCAGACGCAGCCGCTCACGGACGTCTACGCCGAGCGCGGACTGCTGCGCCAGGTCGACGGCCTGGGGGAGGTCGACGCGATCACCGAGCGCATCCTCGCGGCGATCGGGCGCTGATGTTCGATGCGGTCGAGCTGAAGAGCGACCGGCAGATCCGCACGATGCGCCGTGCGGGACTCGTCACACGGGCGGCCCTGGAGGCCGCCCGTGCGGCGTGTGTGCCGGGTGCGACGACGGCGGACGTCGATGCGGCGGGTGCCGCGGTCATCGCGGAGAGGGGCGCCGCGTCGAATTTCAAGGGCTACCACGGGTTCCCGGCGACGCTGTGCGTGTCGGTCAACGAGGTGGTCGTCCACGGCATCCCCGGTGAGCGGGTGCTGGAGCCGGGCGACATGGTGTCGATCGACGGCGGCGCGATCGTCGACGGCCTCCACGGCGACTCGGCGATGACGGTGTTCGTCGGCGGTGAGGAGGCTGCCGACCCGGCACATGTGCGGATCTCACGGGTGACCGAGGAGATCATGTGGGCGGGGATCGCCGCGATGGCGACCGGGAAGAAGGTCGGCGAGATCGGGGCGGCGATCGAGCAGCGGGCCGGGGAGCTGGCCCCGGACCTCGGCCTCATCGAGGACTTCACCGGTCACGGCATCGGCTCGCAGATGCACATGGAGCCCGAGGTCCTCAACTACCGCGCGAAGCGCATGGGGCCCCGGCTGAAGGCGGGCATGTGCCTCTGCATCGAGCCGATGCTCGTGGGCGGGGACATCGACACGAAGACCCTCGACGACGACTGGACGGTCGTGACGGTCGACGGGTCGCGGGCGAGCCACTGGGAGCACTCGGTGGCGCGTCACGCGGGTGGCATCTGGGTGCTGACCTCCCCGGACGGGGGTGCGGAGAGGCTCAGGCCCTACGGCGTCACCCCGGCGCCACTGGACTGAGCAGACGGACCGGAACAGCGCGACTCTCCGGGTGCGGACGGAAACGGCGCGGCGACCGGGCCGCACGAGATTCGGACGCTCGTGATCATTTCGTGACCACAATGAACAGAAGTTTCTGAACCCGCCGGCCAGTGGCAGAGTCGGCACAGCGATGCGCGCGGCACTGGTCGTGCGCGGATGCGGACACACATCGACACGAAGGATGAACGAATGGCACACCCCACCACGGGTAAGCGCTTCGTCGCTCTGAGCGCGGCGGTCGCGCTGGGCTTCGGCGGCGCGATGATCGCAGGCCCGGCGACCGCGGCTCCGACCACGGATCTCAAGAGCGCCGCTGCAGAGGCATTCACGAGCAGCGAGGCGATCGCCGCGATCGGCCACGGCGAGGACGGCGCGCTCGTCGCGCAGGTCGTCGCCGGCTCCGATGAGGCCGAGGTCGAGGAGGCTCTCGAGTCGGCCAACGCCGTCGCGCAGGAGCAGACGGGCGACGACATCGTCGTCCAGGAGGTCAAGGAGCGGTACTCCAACGCGGCGCCCGAGCCGACGGAGACGGCCCCGCAGAAGGGCGACTTCGAGTCGTCCGACGACGTGGTCGCAGGAGCCGGGTACGTTCTGGACGCCGGTGACGGCATGGGCCTGTGCTCCGTCGGCTTCCCGGCGACGGGCCCCGACGGCGAGGACGCGATCATCACGGCCGGCCACTGCTCCGGCGGGGAGGCCAGCGGAGACGTCTACGTCGAGAAGCCCTCGACGACGAACGTCTTCACGGGCACCTACGACACCTTCGATTTCGACAGCTCCCGCAAGCTGGGCACGTTCACGCACTCCCAGTACGGCCCGAAGACGGCCGACGAGGTCACCAGCGAGGACGACCTCGACGCCGCGGAGATGCAGGACTTCGGCGTCATCACGGTCGACGAGTCCTCGGGCTTCAACCTCATCGGTGAGGCCGCCACATGGAGTGAGGAGTCGGGTCAGGCCGACGACCTCGCCTCCGACACCACCCCGATCACCGGTGTGCACGACGTGACGACGGACGACATCGGCAGCGAGGTCTTCCACTCCGGCCGCACGACCGGCAAGACCTCCGGTGACATCGGCTGGGACGAGTCCAACGGGAACATCTCCGTGGGTGGCATCGTCGACGGCTACGCCCCGGTGAAGGACGAGGAGGGCAACGCCTACATGGTCTACGGCTTCGCCTCCGAGACACCGGTCGATTCCGGCGACTCCGGCGGCACCGTCATGATGGGCGACGAGGCCGTGGGCGTCGTCTCCGGTGGCATCCCCGCCGAGGGCGACAGGCCCGCCATGCTCTGGACCGCCGAGCTGGCCGAGGGCCTCACGCACCTGCCGGGAGACTACGAGGTCAAGACCTCGGGCGAGGACGACGAGACCGAGTCGCCGGAGCCGACTCCGACGGAGACACCGTCCGAGACCCCGACGGAGGAGCCCACCGAGGATCCGACCACCCCGGCACCGACTCCCACGGAGACGGATGACGCGGACGTGGACGCAGAGCTGGCCGTCGACCCGCAGGAGATCGCCGCTGAGCGCTTCCTCGCGGAGGACGAGGAGCAGGCCGAGTCCGACGACCGCGGCGTGAAGTACACGGTCGAGGGCGTGGAGCCGGGCTCCGAGGTCCTCTTCGAGACCTTCACCGGTTCGGACGCGGCAGCGGCCAACGCCGGCTCCGAGGAGGCTCCGGCTGAGGAGTCCGATCAGGAGCCCGCGAAGTCCATCACGGTGACGGCCGACGAGAACGGCGTCGCGCAGTCCCGCATCTGGGGCATGACGACCGCCGAGGCCGAGGCCTACATCGGCGACTACGACGTGGTCGCGCAGACCGAGGACGAGACCCTCGAAGGGTCCTTCTCCGTCGTCGCCGGTGAGGGCGACGAGGGCGAAGGCGGCGAGGACGGCGACGAGGGCGAGGGCGGCGAGGACCTGCCCCGCACCGGTTCGACCGTCGCACCGCTGGCTGCAGGCGCAGCCGGGCTGGTCGCACTCGGCGGCGCCCTGGTCTACGTCGCACGCCGTCGCCAGGCCTGAGCAGCGCACGGTGAGGCGGGACTGACCCGCTGATCCGCAGGAGGGGCGCAGGGGAGACCCTGCGCCCCTCCGTCGTGTCCGGACGCCTCCCCGAATCCCGGTACCGTGTGTGTCGGTGCCTCGCCTCGAGGCGCCGTGCCGACCGGAAGGAGATCGACCGATGTCATCCGAGGACGAGTTCCAGCATCCCGTGCAGGGCCGGTGGGAGGCGCAGGACCCGCCGTCCGCCTTCCTCGAGTTCCGCGGGCCGGCTCCCGCCGGCGGGGTCCTCGGGGGCAGGCCCGGTGAGGGGACACTCGCCGGCTCCGACGGGTGCAACGGGGTCGGCGGCTGGTACACGCCGGACGGGGACACCGCGACCATCCGGCGCGGCCTGAACACCCTGCGGGCCTGTCCGGGAGTGGACACCTGGCTGTCGCGGACGGCGTCCGTCCGCGCGGACGGCGCGACGCTGCACGTCTATGACGCGGCAGGGGAGGAGATCGGCGTGCTCACGCGCGCTGAACCGTGACCGAGGAGGGGAGTCAGCCCAGCGCCGGGCCCACGTTCACGCTGATGAAGGCGCGTCTGATCTGGGTGGCCGACAGATAGAGGTCCGTCCTCCTCAGGCGGGGAGCCTCCCGGCCGCCCACCGGGTTGCGGACGTGCAGCCGCAGGGTCCCGGCACGGTCCGGTCGGCCGTCCTCGGTGCAACGGAGCACTCGCACCCCTACGTAGACGTGGGCGTCCATGAGTGCGACGCGGCCCGCCCCGTCCTCGCGCTCGATCGTGAAGGACCCGCCCGGGCGCACGAGCGTCGAGAGCACCACGGGCCTGCCCTCCCGCAGCCACCTCGCCAGGCGTTCGACCGTGCCCGGCACCGGTCGCGCGGGACACCACCGCCCGGTGAGGAGCAGGAAGCCGATCCCCGCGAAGTCGTTCTGCAGGCGGCGGTAGGAGCCGCCGGCCCAGACGAGGACCGCAGCCTTCTCGACCAGTGACGCGGCACTGGGACGACCGCGTCCGTCCCCCGCGCGGTGCCGCACCGGGACGCGGGTGCTCACGAGCGTGCGTCGGCGCC
>Ga0079226_10002024_pt1 | contig 15570 bp, 15 predicted proteins | sample Poulit2014_FD_76345 | JGI IMG/M metagenome (GOLD analysis project Ga0079226, IMG submission 76345) | Agricultural soil microbial communities from Georgia to study Nitrogen management - Poultry litter 2014 | ecosystem: Environmental > Terrestrial > Soil > Agricultural land | place: USA: Georgia...
CATCGAGGACAGCGAGGCCGTGGTCGCGGTGGACGCGGTGTCGTTCACTCTGCTGCAGGATCAGCTGCAGTCGGTGCTGCACACACTCTCCGAACGCGAAGCGGGCGTGGTGCGGCTCCGGTTCGGTCTCACCGACGGTCAACCGCGCACACTGGATGAAATCGGCCAGGTGTACGGCGTCACGCGGGAGCGTATTCGACAGATCGAGTCCAAGACCATGTCCAAGTTGCGCCATCCCTCTCGTTCGCAGGTTCTGCGCGACTACCTGGACTGACACCGACGTCACGTCATCGGTCGTTGTTGGGGCGTGGACTCTCCCGAGAGTCCACGCCCCAACAACGTTCTCCGCCGGGTCCCTCCGGTTTACGCGGAGTCGGTCTGCTCTCCGGTACCGGCCCCGCTGCCCCGTCGGGAGCGCAACGCCACGCCGAGGACGACCAGGACGATCCCCACTCCTTCCAACAGCACCGGCACCTGTCCCAACGTGACCAGACCGACCACAGTCGCCGTCACCGGTAGCAGGGCCAGCAGGACCGCGAACACGGCCCGACTGAGCCTGCGCAGCACGATCTGGTCCAGCGCGTAAGGCACCACCGTGGACAGCAGCCCGACGCCGAGACCGAGCAGCAACAGCTTCGGTTCACCCCACACCCCGGCAGTTCCCCACGCCAACGGCAGCAGCAGCACTGTGGCCACCGTGAAGCCGACTGCCAGACTGTCGATCCCCGATCCCACTCCCCCGATCCTTGCCACACGGTTACCCAGCACGATGTATCCGGCCCAGGCGGCGGCCGCGCCGAGCGCGAACACGACGCCGAGTGGGCTCCCGGCGAACTTGACATCGGCGATACTCACGACCCCGGCAGCGACCAATCCGAGCGCGAGGAAGTCGCTCCGGCGGCGGGAGCCGAGCGCTGCCACTACGACGGGTCCGGTGAATTCGAGCGCAACGGCCGTTCCCAGCGGCAAGCGCGCGATCGCAGCGTAGAACACGATGTTCATCGCCGCCGTGACCACACCGAACGCGGCCGCGAGCACGAGTTGCCGTCCGCGCCAGGCGTCTCGGCCCGGCCGGCGCCACAGCAACAGCACGAGCGCGGCACCCAGACAGCGCAACCAGGCGACCCCGGCGGGGGTCGCCACGTCGAACAGGCCCACCGCCACTGCGGCCCCGAGATACATCGAGATGCCGCTCAGAATGAACAACACCGGGGCCGGTATCGTCCCCAGCATCCGCGTGGGCGTTATGACTCGCACTCCTCGATCGTGCCCGATCGGCGGCAGTGTTCCCCTCCCGGGATGTGTGGTGTCGGACGCATTTCGCTACGAACGAACAGCACCTCACAGCGATCTGCCCGGCGTGATCACAGCGACTCCGGAAGACCTGACCAAAAGCCGCTCACCTGCGAAAATGCGGATCCTCCTGTCGTCATCCGGGTGTACGCGCTGCTGGTGGACAGCGACCCCGCCGAGTGAGTGCACCCTCGAACCGCCGCGCGGGAACATTTGCGTCCTGCGCTGCGTCTGTAAGAGTGGAGGCAGCGAGCACCGATGTCGCCCGGTTGAGTCACAGCCGGAACCCAGGCACCAGGACTCGCCGGCTGGATCGATGGCATCCCCGAATGCCGGGACGGAGGGAGACTCCCAATGACAAGCACGACGCTCACCCGCCCCGAACTGACCGCCGCAGACCGCTGCGACCGTTGCGGGGCACGGGCTCAGGTGCGTGCGGTTCTGCCCGCAGGCGGCGAGCTTCTCTTCTGCAATCACCATGCCCGCGAGCACAAGGACAAGCTCGAAGAGCTGGAGGTCGATATCCAGCAAGGCGAGAACTGACCACTAGCTGTGCGTTGTGTGCCCCCCGGTACCCCGGTGCCGGGGGGCACACAGCATTCCGGTGGGGTTCACCAGCTACGGAGTGTCGCGATGCGTTCTTCCAGCTGCTCCACGGACGCCATGGCAACCGGGGGACCACCGCAGGCAGCGCGCAGATCGTTGTGAATGGCTCCGTGCGGCTTCCCCGTGCGCTGGTGGTACATCCCCACGAGCGCGTTGAGCTCCTTGCGTAGTCTGGCGATCCGCTCCTTGACCGACTCCGCGCTGCTTTCCTTGGCCGGTTCCGGAGCGGATTCCGAGTCCGCACGTTTGGTGCGTTTCTCTTCGGCCACCTGTTCCTGTTGCCGCTTGCGCAGCAGGGCACGCATCTGATCGGGTTCCAGCAGACCCGGCAGGCCGAGGTAGTCCTGTTCTTCCTCCGATCCCGCGAACGTGGCGGTGCCGAACGAGTCACCGTCATAGATCACTTGATCCAGCTCGGCGGAGGCTCCCAGCGACGTGTACGTCTTCTCCTCCTCTCCCGGTTCGTCCTCGGTCCGATTCGCGGCGGCCAGTAACTCGTCCTCCCACCCGCCGGCCTCACGGTCCGGTGCGCCCAGTACATGGTCACGTTCCTGTTCGAGTTGACTGGCGAGTTCGAGCAGTACCGGAACACTCGGCAGGAAAATGCTCGCCGTCTCGCCCGACTTGCGGGCACGCACGAACCGTCCGATCACCTGTGCGAAGAACAGGGGCGTCGACGCGCTCGTCGCATACACGCCGACCGCCAGCCGGGGGACGTCGACCCCTTCCGAAACCATCCGTACCGCGACCAGCCACCGCTCGGTGGACTCTGCGAACTCGCCGATACGTTGGGAAGCTTTCGGGTCATCGGAGGTGACCACAACCGGTTGCTCGCCACTGATGCGGGCGAGGACTTTCGCGTACTCCCGCGCGGAATCCTGGTCCGTAGCCACGACCAGTCCCCCCGCATCCGGCATCCCGCCGTTGCGTAGCTGTCCCAGTCGCGTGTCAGCGGCCTGGAGCACGGCGGGAATCCACTCGCCCGCCGGATCCAGCGCGGTCCGCCACGCACGGGCGTTCTGCTCGGCGGTCAACGGCTCGCCGAGTCGCGCCGTGAACTCCTCGCCCGCGTTCGTACGCCAGGACGCCTCGCCCGAATAGGCCAGGAACACCACGGGACGCACCACCCCGTCGGCCAGCGCGTCCGCGTAGGCGTAGGTGTGGTCGGCCTTGCTCCGCAGTGCACCGTCGGAATCCGGTTCGTAGTTCACGAACGGGATGGGCGAATCATCGGTGCGGAACGGTGTTCCGGTCAACGCGAGTCTGCGTACCGCAGGGGTGAATGCCTCCCGGATCGCGTCACCCCAGGATTTCGCGTCACCACCGTGATGGATCTCGTCGAGTATCACCAGTGTTTTCCGGTTCTCCGTCCGCACCCGGTGCAGATTGGGATGGGCGGCCACCTGGGCATAGGTCACAGCGACACCGTCGTAGTCCGAGGAGGTGACACCAGTGGTGTTGCGGAGATCCGGATCGATGGCTACCCCCGCAGCGGCAGCGGCCTCCGCCCACTGGTGTTTGAGGTGCTCGGTCGGTGTGACGATGGTGACTGCCGCGGCAGTCCGGTCCGAGAGCAGTTCGATGGCAACCCGCAGCGCGAACACCGTCTTTCCCGAGCCGGGAGTCGCTACGGCCAGAAAGTCCTGCGGTCGGCTGGCGAGGTAGTGCGTGAGCGCACGACGCTGCCACGTCCGCAGCGGCCTGGCCTGCCCGTTCGCGGGGTCGTTGCCGCCGGACTCGCCGCGGGCAGCGGTCTCCGCCAAGACTGGAACTCCTCTCCACACCACAGTCGGAACGCGCTCGTCGAACGCTCCACTCGCACGCGCGAACAATCCCCACAGGGCGCGCGAGGGCTGGGACGAGCGGTTCCCACCGTACCGGGTGGGGCCGTCATCGCGTCGCGACGTGCCCCGTGACGGGCCGGATGAGCTTTGTCACCGCTGATGCCGCATCCTGGGAGTTACGATGAACGCATCTTCGGGACCGCAGGGTGGATCGCACGGTGGTGAGCCCCGGCGAAACCGGTCGCTTCGGCTCATCGGCCGCACGCTGACCAAAGCCTGGGACAGCAGCATCTTCTCCGAGTCCGCCGAGGCGGCCTTCTGGCAGACCCTGTCGTTGCCGCCGCTGTTACTGGGACTGCTCGGCAGTCTCGGCTACATCGGTGAATGGTTCGGCCCCGAGATTGTCGGGGTGGTGCACGATCGCATCATCAACTTCACCAGTACCGTCTTCAGTCCGGACGTGGTGGACAACATCATCGGTCCGACGGTCAATCAGATCCTGACCATCGGCAAGGGTGAGATCGTCTCGGTGGGATTCGTGATCTCGCTCTGGGCGGGATCATCAGCGATGTCGTCGTTCGTCGACGCGATCACTGTCGCGCACGACCAGGACGGCGTCCGCAACGAGGTCTGGCAACGTCTGTTCGCGCTGCTGCTCTATCTGGGCAGCCTCATTCTCTTGATCATCGGACTGCCGCTGATCGCGATCGGACCGGACCTATTGGTGGAACTGTTCCCCGACAGTTGGACGCCGGTGCTGTCATCCTGGGTGAACACCCTCTACTACCCCACCATCGCGGTACTGTTGGTACTCGCCCTTGCCACGCTGTACAAGTTGGCGTTACCGCGCAAACTCCCGTGGCATCGCGGCGTACCGGGAGCCGTGCTCGCGATGGCAATCTTCCTGCTCTCCAGTGTCGGGCTCCGTGTCTGGTTCGCCTGGATCACAACGACCGGCTATACCTACGGTGCCCTCGCCACACCGATCGCGTTTCTGCTGTTCACCTACTTCATCGGCATGGCGGTAGCCGGCGGGGCCTACCTCAACGCCGCGATCCAGGAACTCTGGCCCGCGCAGCCGACCCGGAGGCAACGACGGAAGTGGCGCAGGCTCGAACGCGATCGCGTGGACCGGTCTTCGACGCCGACCGGTCGATCCGCGCGGCAACGCGTCGTCACACCATCACGAGTGGCACAGGGCACTCAGTCACCCACCGGCGACGAGCATGCGCCCACCGCAACACCCGATGTCGAGCAGGACACGACCGGTGACAGCGAGACACACGGCGACGGGGCCGAGAATCCCACCGCCATCCGGCCTTATTCGTCGTCCCCGCCGGGGGGCAGCCCCTCGTAGATCTTCTTGCAGTCCGGACATACCGGCGAGCCCGGTTTGGCCGACTTCGTCACCGGAAACACGTATCCACAGAGTGCGACCACGTGCGAACCCATCACAGCGCTCTCGGTGATCTTGTTCTTTTGTACGTAGTGGAACATCTCCGGAGAGTCGTCCTGGGTCTGCTCCTCTTCCTCGACCCGTGTGTCGACATCCGGCAAGGTTGCTGTGCTCATGGCTCCTATTGTGCCCAATCCGCCGAACGGGGTTCCATCAGCCATCAATGATCTGGTGTTGCTTCCGCTCGATCGCTCCACCGTCCGCCTGGTAGCGGTTCACCCGTCGCTTCTTGCGCGGCGGGCTGTCGTTGGCGATCAGCACCGCGATCCACGGCAGCGGAATCGAGATCGCGATCAGCAGCAGCGCAAGCCACCAGGTCTGGTAGAAGACACCTGCCAGCACCAGACAGGGCATCCGCAGCCCCATCATGATCGTGTACTTACGTACCCGGGAGGCGTGCTCTTCTTCGTATGACGGAGCGGCACCGGTGATCAGTGTCGCGGAGTCGTTTTTGCTCGATGCGCTCACGACGGCCACCTCCACTCGAATTCTCCCATACCGAGCTGTTCACACGGAACATGGGAACATGTGCCCGTGGAGCTTCCGATTCCCGAATTTTCGCCCGCATTCGCGGCCCGGTTGCGCACCGCGTTCGACCGCAACGGGTACGACGTGAGCGGTGTCCGCGACGCACTCGGTGTCACGGCACAGGCGGCGTTGGTCCGCGGCGAGCCGGAACCGGCGACCCGGGCCTGCGCGGACAAAGGGGAGCTGGGCACGCTGATCCGGCTGTTCCTGCTGGCCGAGGCACAATCCGAACGGGCCGTGGGAGCGGCGATCTCCCCTGCGACAGTGGACGACGCCGTGGCCGCCGGCATGCTCGTCCGCACCGACGGCGGCCAGGTCCGGGCGGCGCTCGACATCCGCCCCCACGGTGAGGACGACCACTCGTGGTGGGTCGTCTCCGACCTCGGTGCCGAACATCTCGGGGCCGACGTGCCCAGCGACCATGTCGTGGGGGTGGGGCAGGCCTCGCTGAGCCTGGTACGTGCCACCCGCCGACGCCCGGTCGATTCTCTGCTCGACCTCGGCACCGGTAACGGTGTCCAAGTGCTGCACGGGCACCAGCACGCACGTCAGGTCACCGCTACCGACGTCACGCCACGGGCACTCGCGATCGCGCGCACCACGTTCCGGTTGAACGAGCTCGACGTCACGTTGCTGCAGGGGGAATGGTTCGCCCCGGTGGCGCGCCGTCGCTTCGACCAGATCGTCTGCAATCCACCGTTCGTGGTCGGTCCCGGAGACACCGACTACATCTACCGGGACTCGGGCCTCTCCGGAGACGACGCGAGCGCTCTCGTGGTCCGGCAGTTACCGGGCTTCCTCACGGAAGGGGGCGTCGGCCAGTCGTTGGCGTCGTGGCTGCACATCCGTGGACAGGACTGGGACGACCGTGTCTCCGGGTGGCTGCCGGGCGGCGCCGAGGCATGGTTCGTGCAGCGCGACGTGGCCGACCCCGCCTGGTATGTCGGCACCTGGTTGCGGGATGCGGGCATCGACCCCGCTTCGGATCTCGGGCGGGCGAAAACCCGTCAGTGGTTGGAGTTCTTCCGTGCGCGCGATGTGGAGGGTATCGGGTTCGGGTTCGTCACGCTGCGCCGTACGGACGCGACCCCGACGGTTGTCTGCGAGGACCTCCGGCACAGCTTCGACGATCCGCTCGGCCCGGAGTCCGCACGCTGGTTGGACGCCGTCGCCTGGTTACGTGAACACGGTTCGGACCTGTTGGGACAACGCTATGTGGTAGCCGAATCGGTTCGGCAGGAACGGCTCGAATCCCTCACGGAGAACGGTTGGGGCACCACACAACGCGTCCTGCACCGCACCACGGGGGCGGGCTGGCGTCACGAGCTCGACGAACACGTCAGCATGTTGCTCGCCGGATGCCACGGGACGCTGCCGATGTCGGATCTCGTGGGACTGCTCGCGGCAGCACGGGACGTTCCCGCCGACGGGATCGCTGCGGAACTGGTCCCGTTGCTGCGACAACTCGTGCTCCACGGCATGCTCGAACCCGCCGAGTGGCAGCACGCCTCATGAGGGCGGTGGTCAGCCGTGTCAGCCACGCTCGTGTGACTGTCGCAGACGCGACGGTCGGTGAGATCGACGAGCCCGGGCTGTTGGTACTGCTCGGCGTGCACGCCACCGATGATGACACCCAACCGGCGACCATGGCCCGCAAGCTGCACGAGCTACGCGTGCTGCACGGCGAACAGTCCTGTGCGAGCAGCGGAGCACCGCTGCTGGTGGTGAGCCAGTTCACGTTGTACGGCGACACCCGCAAGGGAAGACGCCCCTCATGGTCGGGCGCCGCGTCCCCCGAACAGGCCGAGTCACAAGTTGACGCGGTGGTGAGCGCGTTGCGGGAACGCGGCGCACGGGTCGAAACCGGCGTGTTCGGCGCCGACATGACGGTGCAGAGTGCGGCTGACGGGCCCTTCACAGTGCTGGTGGAAGTGTGACAGTGCGAACCGTGTACCGGATCAGTACCATTGATGCCACGTGACACTGCCTACATCCGGCCCTGTCGGGAACGAATTGCCGTGCTGCGACGTTGTTCCGGGTGTCCAGCAGAGCTGGTCTCGCCGAGCGGGTACCACAGGCTCGCTCGTCGAACAAGTGCTACGGCGTGGCAACAACCCCACGCCGGCCCGTGACCGGGGAGGCAAGATGTCCGTGCAGACTCTCGAACGCGACACCGTCAGCGACGACACGCGTTCCTTCGACGCCCCAGTGCAGGCAACTGTCCCCGCCCCCAGCCAATCGCCCGAAGACTCGCTCGACTCCGAATCCGACAACGATTCCCAGGAACGTTCGGGATCACAGGAAACGACCGAGAACACCGGCGACACGGAACTCGCATCGATCCCGATGGCCGAGGCCGATCTCGACTCGCAGGGTCCTGCCGCGGATCTCGTCCGGGTCTACCTCAACGGCATCGGCAGAACCGCACTGCTGAACGCTTCCGAGGAAGTACAGTTGGCCAAGCGGATCGAAGCCGGGGTGTTCGCAGACCACCTCCTGCAGACGGAGGAGGACATGTCACGTTCGCGCCGCAGCGATCTTCGCACCGTCGTGCGAGACGGGCAGACCGCCAAACAGCATCTGATGCAGGCCAACCTGCGTCTGGTCGTGTCGTTGGCCAAACGCTACACGGGGCGCGGCATGCCGCTACTCGATCTGATCCAGGAGGGTAATCTCGGACTCATCCGCGCGGTGGAAAAGTTCGACTACGCCAAGGGGTTCAAGTTCTCGACCTACGCCACATGGTGGATCCGACAAGCCATTACCAGGGGAATGGCCGACCAGGGTCGCACCATCCGGCTTCCCGTGCACCTCGTGGAACAGGTCAACAAACTGGCCAGGATCAAGCGGGACCTGCACCAGAAACTCGGTCGCGAGGCCACGAACGCGGAACTGGCCACCGAGTCGGGTATGACCGAGACGAAAGTGACCGACCTGCTGGATCACTCCCGTGACCCGGTGAGTCTCGACATGCCCGTCGGCTCGGAGGAGGACGCACCGTTGGGGGACTTCATCGAGGACGGTGAAGCCACCGACGCCGAAGAGTCGGTCATCTCCGGTTTCCTGCACGACGACATGCGGCGCGTGTTGGCTACGTTGGACCAACGCGAACAGAACGTGATCCGGCTTCGCTACGGACTGGACAACGGGCTACCACGCACCCTGGACCAGATCGGCAAGGAATTCGACCTTTCCCGGGAGCGCGTCCGGCAGATCGAGCGCGAAGTGATGGCGAAACTCCGCCACGGCGAGCGCGCGGATCGGCTGCGCGCCTACGCCAGCTGACATCGCATGGCACACCGGGGTGGGGTGTGCGGATCGTACGGCGAATTCGCACACCCCCGGTGCAGTACCACTGTTCAGGCACTGAGCAGCGACGACAGTCGCTGCAGCGAAGCGTCGATAGCGTCCTTGTTCTTGCGCGGCACGGGCGTGCGTGACAACAACGACGGCACGTGCGCGGTCGACCAGTCGAAGGTCTCGGTGACTTCGGTGTGCCCGTCGTCGACGGGAGTCAACTGCCAACGCCACCGGTGACCCATCATGTGCCGCCAGGCGATCAACCGATCCTTCTCGAACTCCACGACGGTGTTCATGATCCGGTACGGCATTCCGATCTTCATATCCATACCGAATCGGGAGCCGAGTTCCAACCGTTCCGGACCGTTCGTCCGCGCTGCCCGCACCGATCCCGATCCATCCAGGAGCGGATGGCTGCTCGGGGAGGTCAACAGGGCAAAGATGCGGCTCGGTTCGGCGGGCACGATCGTCGTGCCGGAAACCTGACGTTGTTTCATACCAGTACTCCGTATTCCACGGCCGGAGTGTTCCACGGCCGGAGCGCTGTGGCGCAACCCTACCGGGTCTTGTCCAGCCTGGCCAGTGTCTGTTCGTAGTCGCCGAGTAGTTCGGACATGACATCGGCGACCGGGCGGATCTCGTTGAGTGCGCCGACGACCTGCCCGACCGGCATCGACACCACCGACGGGTCCTTGGCAGCCTGAATCCGTTCGTGTGCACGGGACACCAGCAGATTCTGCAGCGGCATCGGCAGCGGCTTCGGCGCATCCGACTCCTGCCATGCCTGTGTCCACCTGGTCTTGAGTAGCCGCGCGGGCTTTCCGGTGTAAATCCTGGTCCGCTCGGTGTCCGCGGATCCCGCCTTCAGCAGTGCCTGCTGCATCGCGTCCGAGTCGGACATGGTCTGCCGGTACTCCTGGGTGGTCAACCACACCGAGCCCGTCCAGGCGCCCGCCGCGCCGAGCGCGAGTGCCGCCGCGACCTGTCTGCCACTTCCGATGCCGCCCGCTGCCAGCACCGGAACCTCCGCGCCGACCGCGTCAGCGATCTCGGGAAGTAACACCATCGAGGCAATCTCTCCGGTGTGTCCCCCCGCTTCGTATCCCTGCGCGACGACCAGATCAACGCCGTTGTCGACGTGCCTGCGGGCGTGTTCGGCCTTGCCCGCGAGCGCGGCGACGGGAACATCCGCGGCATGGGCCTGCTCGATCACGTCGACCGGTGGTGAGCCGAGTGCGTTGGCGATCAGCGCGGGACGGTGCCGCAACGCGACGTCCACATGCGAGCGGGCGACCGAGTGCAGCCAGCCGAGCACACCGTCCTGTTGCTGCCTGTCCTCGGGCAACTCCGGGACTCCAAGTTGCTGCAGGGTTCGTTCCACGAAGTCCCGGTGTTCCTCCGGGATCATGGTGTTCAGATCGGGGGTGCTGCCTTCCTCGGGCACCTGTGAGGGCATCACCACATCGACGCCGTACGGTTTGCCGTCCGTATTGGCATCCATCCAGTCCAACACCCGGTCGAGTGCGTCCGCGTCGTTGAATCGCACGCAGCCGAGCACCCCGAGGCCACCTGCCCTGCTGATGGCGGCAGCGACGTGTTCCGAGGGGGTGAATCCCACGATGGGGTACTCGATTCCGAGCGTGTCACACAGTGTGGTGCGCATGGCGCGTCGTCCTCCTAGTCAGGTTCCTGGTCAGGTTTGCCCTGCCGGCTCAACCCTGTCGTCGGCGGGCGCGTGTTCCTGGGCGTATTGCAGCGCCCAGGGATAGTCCGGCTTGCCGGTGGGAGAGCGCCGGATCTCGTCGACGGGCCAGAAGGACCGAGGCACCTTGTAACCGGCGATCTCGTGGCGCGCATGGGCCTGCAGGTCGGCGACATCCAGTGTGTGGTTGTCACGAGCCTGAACCACTGCTCCGACACGTTGGCCGAGCCGTTCGTCAGGCACGCCGATCACGAGCACGTCGAAAACATCGTCGTGCGACTTCAACGCGGCCTCGACTTCCTCGGGGTAGATCTTCTCACCTCCGCTGTTGACACACTGCGAACCTCGCCCGAGCAGCGTCAGCATGCCGTCCGGTTCGTAGCGTGCGTAGTCGCCGGGGACGACGTACCGTTTGCCTGCCACCTCGACGAAGATCGTCTTGCTCTTCTCCTCGTCCTTGTAGTAGCCGAGCGGAACGTGTCCACTGCGGGCGATCAGCCCGGTGACTCCGGGCTGTTGTTCGAGTTCGTTCCCGTCGTCGTCGATCAGGATGGCGTCCTTGCCGGGGTTCACGCGCGGCCCCGCGGAGTGGTCGGACTCCTTGTTCACCAGGCCGATCCCGGTGAAACCGCTTTCGGACGATCCCACGGCATCCGTGATGAACAGGTTGGGCAGTTCTTCGAGGAATTCCTGCTTCACCGACTGTGAGAACAGCGCCGCGTGGCTGGAGACCGCCACGAGTGACGATCCGTCGTAGTCGCCCTCGCGGTAGGTGTCCACGAGTGGCCGTGCCATGGCGTCGCCGACGATGGCCAACACCTGTACCCCGTTGTCGTCGATGGCCTGCCACACGTCGTGCGGATCGAACTGGGGCACGAACACCACGGTGCTGCCCGCGAAGAGCGCCCCGAACGCCGCCCACTGGGCAGCACCGTGGATCAGCGGTGCAACCGGCAGTCGCACCAGGCCGCCACTTTCCTTGCCGTCCCGCGCCAACGCCCATTCGTCCGAGACGTACTCGCCGGTCATGAAGTCGATTCCGCCGCCGAGCGCGCAGAAGACGTCCTCCTGACGCCAGAGCACTCCCTTGGGGTATCCGGTGGTGCCGCCGGTGTAGAGGATGAACAGGTCGTCGCCACTGCGCTCTCCGAAGTCGCGTTCGGGCGATCCGGAGGCCAGTGCCTGCTCGTAGGCGACACCGCCGTACCGGACGTAGTCGGCCCCGCTCTCGTCCGCAATAGCTATAACATGTTTCAGCTGCGGACATTCGGGAAGCACCCCGCCTACCGTGTCCGCATAACTTTGGTCGTGCACCAACGCGACAATGTCCGCGTTGTTGAACAGATAACGCAGTTCGCCGTGTACGTAACGGTAGTTGACGTTGATCGCGATGGCGCGCAGCTTGTACGCGGCGATCATCGCCTCGAGTGTCTCGACCGAATTCCGTGCGTACACCCCGATATGGTCACCGGCCCCGACACCGTTGTCCCAGAGATGGTGCGCCAGTCGATTCGCGCGCTGTTCCATCTCGATGAAGGTCACGCGCCGGTCGCCGCAGACGACCGCCGTCCGCTCCGGCACGGTGTCCACGGCGTGCTCGATCAGATCCGCGATGTTGTATGCCACAACCACAAACTAGAACATGTTATCGTTTTCAGCAATAGTCGCTCGGCATCGGAAAGGGACGCTGATGAACCAGCACGAGGACACCGCACACGCCCTGGCGGAACAACGAGGGCACACGCTGATCGTGACGATGAACCGGCCGGAAGCCAAAAACGCATTGACCGGCGACATGTTGGCGATCATGAGCGAGGCGTGGGACCGCGTTGACAACGACCCCGAGATCCGCTGTTGCGTGCTCACCGGAGCGGGCGGTTCCTTCTGTGCGGGGGCGGACCTGAAGAACATGAACAACAACAGCCCTTCGACATCCTTCCAGTCCGGCTCGTTCGACCCCAGCCGTATCGACGGGTTACTCAAGGGCCGCCGGCTCACGAAACCGCTCATCGCCGCGGTAGAAGGGCCCGCGATCGCGGGAGGAACGGAAATTCTGCAGGGCACCGACATTCGGGTGGCCGGCGAAAGCGCCAAGTTCGGTGTGTCCGAGCCGCGGTGGGGGTTGTTCCCGATGGGCGGATCGGCCGTACGTCTCCCCCGTCAGATCCCCTACACCATCGCCGCCGACATACTGCTCACCGGCAGACACATCCGCGCGGCCGAAGCCAGGAACATCGGCCTGATCGGACATGTCACCGACGACGGAGCCGCGCTGGACCGTGCGTTGGAGATCGCCGACACGATCGCCGCGAACGGCCCGCTGGCCGTACAAGCGATCCTGCGCACCATGCGCGACACCGAAGGCATGCACGAGAACGACGCGTTCGCCGTGGACACCAAACACGGGATCCCGGTCTTCGCCAGCAATGACGCCAAGGAGGGACCCCGCGCGTTCAGCGAGAAACGCACACCCGAGTTCACCGGCACATAACCGACGACCGGAGTATCACCGCAGTACCACCGAGCAGTTCGTGAGCCCAGAGTGCCCCGGGGAGCGAGCCAGCGTGTGTCGTTCGCGCCGACCGCGGCGAGCAGTAACGGGCGCATGCCCCACCATCGACGTCCGGGCCGGTCGCGCGGCGCGCACCGACACTGTCTCCCCACTCCGTGGGAGCACCCGCTGTTCGAGACAGCGCGTGCCCGGTCCCGGACGCAGACTTGTGTCATGCGTAAACACGGTCACGGCTGGCGGTTCGACAGGGACATTCGGGACATCACCCGTGCCTCGACCATGCGCCATCTGCATCTGCGGAACCGGTTGACGAAAACACTCGTCATCACCGCGATCGTCATCGCGGTCGCGAGTACACTCATGTTCGTCACGGAGCGAGACGTACCGAACACGGCCCTGCACAATTTCGGGAACACCCTGTACTGGACCACGGCACAACTGACGACGCTCTCCTCGTCCCTGCCGAACCCACTGACCCCGCTGGGCAAGATAATCACGGTGGTGCTCGATCTCTACGCACTCACCGTGGTATCCACCCTGGCCGGAATATTTGGTGCGTTCTTCCTGCGCAAAACGGACAGCCACCACGAGGACGAGACATCGGCCGGGACCGGATCATGATCGCACGGTCACTGCCGGGTGCTCAGATGGCACTCTCGGCGTGTTGCCAGTACGGGTCCCGCAGCGTGCGTTTGTAGAGCTTGCCGTTGGGATCACGGGGCAACTCATCGGCATAGTCAACACTACGCGGCAGTTTGAACCGCGCGAGTCTGCTCTCGGCGAAGGCCAACAGTTCCTCCGTGAGAGCACTGTCCGGCTCGGTTCCTACCTCTGGTTGGACCACGGCCTTCACCTGCTCGCCCCAGTCCGAGTGCGGCACTCCGAACACCGCGACGTCGGCAACACTCGGGTGAGTGATCAATTCACTCTCGATCTCCGCAGGATAGATGTTCACCCCACCAGAGATGATCATGTCTGTCTTCCGGTCGTGCAGGAACAGATAGCCTTCCTCGTCCAAGTGCCCCACGTCGCCGAGCGTGAACATGCTGCCCATGCTCGCTTCCGCCGTCTTCTCCGGCGCCTTGTGGTACTCGAAACTGGATTTCCCCATCTGCATGTACACGGTGCCGACGGTATCCGCGGGAAGCTCCGTCCCGTTGTCGTCGAGAATGCGTACCGTCGAGTTGGGCCAGGGCCTGCCGACCGAACCCGGTTTACGCAACCACTCCTGCCCGCTGATGACGGTACCGCCACCTTCGGTCGCAGCGTAGTACTCCGTCACGACCGGACCCCACCACTCGAGCATCGTCTGCTTGACGCCGTTCGGGCAGGGCGCGGCTCCATGAACCATGTTCCGCAGCGACGACACATCGTAGTTCAGCCGCACATCGTTCGGCAGCGCCAATAAGCGGGTGAACTGGGTCGGCACCATGTGGCTGTGTGTCACGCGATGCCTTTCGATCAGACGCAGCATCTCCTCCGGGTCCCACCGGTCCATCAGCACCGCGGTATGTCCGATCTGGATCGATATGGTGACGAAGTTCAACACGGCCGTGTGATACATCGGAGAACCGCACAGGTGCACGTGGTCGTCATGGGGCAGCAGGCCGAACAGCCGGAAGAATCCCGTCTGAGCCTGCGGAACCTCGTCGGGGTCCGCACCGGTCAACGGGCGCCGAACACCCTTGGGTTTGCCCGTGGTGCCGGAGGTATACAACATCGGCGATCCCGCCGTACGTGGTTGGGGCCGGACGTGCCCCATCCCCGGGCCGAGCTCGGAAGCCGACCGGAAACCCGGGATGTCCCCCACCGCGAACCGCGCCGAGGCGGGCAGTCCCGCTTCGTCGGCTGCCGCGACCGCGTTCTCCGCGAACCGCTCGTGGGCGATGAATGCCTGCGCCTCACTGTCCTCCAGGATGTAGGCGATTTCCGGTCCGACCAGGTGCCAGTTGACGGCGACCACGTACAAGCCGGTCTGCAGGGCGGCGAAATACGCCGCGATCAACTCGATCGAGTTCGGCTGCAGCAGCACCACCACATCACCGGTCTCCAGTCCCAGCGTGCGGAGTCCGTTCGCGTACGCGTTCGCTCTGCCTGCGAGTTCGGCATAGCTGACCTCGGTGCCGTCCGGGTCCACCGCGGCGGTCTTGCGGGGCGTGTCAGCGGCGATGTTCCACAGTCCGATCGGCGGCTCTTGCGCAGTTGCCATATCCACAAACTAGAACATGTTTCATAGCCGAATCAAGAGGACAGCGAGAAGAGATCAAGGCACTTGCCGAATAAACGAGAACATGTTTCACTCACTGGCGTGAGTACTGCGACCGAGCGTCCGCTGTCCGCCCCGCTCGATATCGGCTTCGACTACACCCGCTCCGTGGGGCCCGTACTC
>Ga0079226_10002025_pt1 | contig 15569 bp, 17 predicted proteins | sample Poulit2014_FD_76345 | JGI IMG/M metagenome (GOLD analysis project Ga0079226, IMG submission 76345) | Agricultural soil microbial communities from Georgia to study Nitrogen management - Poultry litter 2014 | ecosystem: Environmental > Terrestrial > Soil > Agricultural land | place: USA: Georgia...
AAAATTAAATGCCGGTATATACCGACATTATTTATTATGGCTTTTTTTGATTTTCTTTGTTTACATAGTCTTTCTGTTCTTTTTTCCACTCTTCTTTTATAAGTGGATATTTTTGCACGATTTGATTTAAAAATCGTTCGTGGGCTTTCGACCATCCTACTAACATCTCATCGTATAATTGGTACCACATCGTCTCAAGAGATAAAACTTCGTTGTATAATAATATATTCGTACCTTTCCATTCGGATAGCCAGTAACTCATTTCATCCTTATTTTCAATCCGTTTTAATTGATTTAAACAAACGAATAATAGTTTTTTTAATGTCCTTTCCCTCCTAGTCAATCCATAAATATACTTTTCTTCAAAGCTCCAAATACCGCCTTGTTCTTTAGCACCTTTACTATTTGGTAGTGGATCGTTTCGTCTTTTAAGTTTTGTATAAATTTTATAAATTTGTGACTCTTGTCGAGGTATTAAACGACTTTTGCGTAAGGGCTTATCATAACCAAGTGTATCAAAAGCTATTACATCCTTACCATCTGTGACGATGCAGGCATATTTCATTACACGTCGTCCGTAACCTTTACGTACGTAAGACTTTTTATAAATAGATTGAAGTAACGATTTCGGAAGAGGTTGTAGACTATTTTCTATGTAATGAAATAAGGAACTCGTTATGTATAATACAGGAATTTGATCGAGCATTTCGATCGAATCGTCCTTACGCCATTCATGGTAATGATGAACGTTATATCCCTTTTCCTCACCTTCGAACCAATTCACCCAAATATCATATAAATAATGCATCTTTTCCCCTCACTTAACTTTCTATTTGTCCTTCATTATGACCATTTAGGAAAATATTATTCGAGTCAGGGTAGATTTTATGAATGAATTGTTTTATCGATTCGGTAAATTGCAGTGAAGACCATAATTAGTCCGATAGGGAGAAAATAACATTCGATTCTCGTTTTAATATAAGTGAAGTATTCATACCAGGAGATTCCGGCGGGTAAAAAGTTCATATACATAATAATCGTCACACCTCCGGCAACAGCCAGTCCAAAACCAACTAAAAACAGAAGAATATTACCAATCACTTCTCCCCCCCTTTTTACCTTTTGTCATTTCAGTATATGTACAAGCCATAATCGATATGTGAATTACCATATATTCATCAAAATAAGAAAAGAGACGTCAGTAAATTTACTAACGCCTCTTTCTTTATTAAAACATTTTATCCTTTTCTATTAATTTTCATATTTCTTAAATAATAAAGTAGCATTATGGCCACCAAAGCCTAAAGAGTTGCTCATTACAACGTTAACTGTTTGCTTACGAGACTCATTAGGAACGTAGTCGAGATCACACTCTTCGTCAGGTGTTTCGTAATTTAATGTTGCTGGAACGATATCATCATGAATTGACATAATTGAAAAAATTGCTTCGACTCCGCCCGCTGCACCAAGCAAATGTCCCGTCATCGATTTAGTCGATGACACTGCTAAATCATAGGCGTGATCTCCAAAGACAGTCTTAATTGCTGCTGTTTCATACTTATCATTCAATTCAGTACTTGTTCCGTGGGCATTTATATAATCAACTTCCGAAGGCGCAATTTTTGCATCATCAAGTGCCATTTGCATCGCCCGAGCTGCACCTTCACCATTTTCTGCTGGTGCTGTTATATGGAAAGCATCACCTGTTGCACCGTAACCGACAATTTCCGCATAAATATGTGCGCCACGTTCCAAGGCCTTTTCTAAGGATTCAATTACGATAATTCCAGCTCCTTCTCCCATGACAAAACCGTCACGATTTTTATCAAATGGACGGCTTGCCGTATTTGGATCTTCATTGAGGGATAAAGCCTTCATTGCCGAAAACCCAGCAAAGGCCATATTTGTAATTGGTGATTCAGTTCCACCGGTAATCATATAATCAGCATCACCCCGCTGAACGGCCTTAAAAGCATCACCGATTGAGTTTGCACCAGATGCACAAGCAGTAACCGTACAAGAATTAATCCCTTTTGCTCCTAATTGAATCGAGACTTGACCAGCTGCCATATCTGGAATCAACATCGGCACAAAAAATGGACTTACTCGGCGATATCCTTTATCGATAAAACGACGAGTCTGCTCTTCATATGTATCCATTCCTCCGATTCCGCTACCTATCCAAACTCCAACTCGATCAGCGTTTGATTCATCAATTGTTAAATTCGCATCTTCTACTGCCATCTTTGCAGCAGCGACCGCATATTGGGTAAATAAATCCATCCGACGGGCTTCTCGTCTTTCAATATGATCAGTCGGATTGAAATCTTTTACTTCACCAGCTACCTTTACAGGAAATTGGTCTTTATCAACTTTAGTTATAACATCGATTCCCGATTTATTTTCTACGACTTGTTGCCAAGATGTCTTTGCATCGTTTCCTAACGGTGTAACCGCACCGATTCCAGTAACGACGACTCGATGTTTTTTCATCCTTTTCGCCTCCTAAATGAAAAGCAAATTGAACGTTTTTACAAAATTATCATAACATACCTAACTTTATTTTGTCCTATTTATTTTCCCCAACGTAAAGCGACGGCACCCCAGGTGAGACCCCCGCCAAAACCGACGAGTACAATAACGTCATCGTCGTTAATTTTTCCCTTTTGTACCGATTCAGATAACGCAATTGGTATCGAAGCTGCTGAGTTATTGCCGTATTTATGAACTGTTTTTGCCATTTTATCTTCACTAATCCCGATTCGTTGACGCGCTGCTTCCATAATGCGAATATTTGCTTGGTGAGGGATAAGGTAGTCGACGTCTTCTTTATTCAACCCTGCTTTTTCCACAACATTAATCGTCGATTGTGGCATTTGGCGAACTGCAAATTTAAAGACTTCTCTACCGTTCATATGAATAAATCCTTCTTCGTTTTGATACAATTCTTTTCCACCGGAACCATCAGCACCTAGTTCAAAGGATAAAATTCCTTTTCCCTCAGATACTTTGCCCATTATAGCTGCTCCGGCGCCATCACTTAATAAAACGGCTGTATTCCGGTCTTCGAAATCGATAATTTTTGATAACTTATCTGCTCCAACGATTAAAATGTGTTCATAAGCACCGGTTTCGATAAATTGTTGTGCAGTTATCATCGCATACATAAACCCGGCACAAGCTGCACCGAGATCCATCGCAGCAGCTTTCTTTGCGCCTAAACGCTCTTGTAACATAGCTGAAACCGACGGAAACGGTGTGTCCGGCGTAACCGTTGCTACTAGAATTAAGTCAATTTCTTCTGCTGATATATTTGCATCAGCTAATGCTCTAGTAGCTGCTTCATAAGCCATATGTGACGTATCTTCATCGTCGCGAGCAAAACGACGTTCTTCAATCCCAGTACGTGTTCGAATCCATTCATCCGATGTATCTAATGTTTTTTCAAAGTCTTTATTTGTCGTAACTTGTTCTGGTAAGTAATGACCTACTCCTAATACTCCTACTCCCATATTGCCATCTCCTTTTATTTTATAAAAAGCTATCTAGCAACATTAACAGCTTATATTATGACTTGGTTATAAGATTAATCTATTTTTTATCTTTCTGCAAGAGTTTTTCCTTAGATAAAAGTAATTTTCACTTTAAAAATTCGCTGACACTAATTATTTTTAAAAGAGAATTAGGAGCTATTTTCATTTTTAATGTATCGTTATGTTTAATATGTTATCATTTTTTTATACTGAACTTTTATGAATGGCAATATTTATTGCAGCAATTTAATTAACTTTTTAAAATGTCCTAGTCTAAAGGGGTGTAGCAACGGTGTCAAGGGAAAAAAACAATCGACGATCGTTTACGGCTACGGCAATATTAATTTTTATCGTTGCTTTAATTACGATCGTTATGACAGTTTTGTACAATACTCCTCCAAAAAACGACTCAAATATAAAAGAGAAAAAAGAGGAAGTTTTAAATAATAATCACTTTATCGGAAAAGAAGTAACGATTAACTAGTAAGTGCTTATAATGAAGAAGATTGTTAAATTTGAGAAAGTTTTTTTATGTATCACTTCACCTTTTAAGTTATTTTTGTTAAGATAAAATAGAATGGTATCGAACGAACATTTTGCTAAATTGAGGTGTAAATAAATGAGATTTATTGTTAGCATAATTTGGGCACTATTAATCGGTGCAGCAATTTCTTACGTTTTGGCTAGTATGGGCAATGATGCATTTAACTTAAACCAATCATTAACTTTTTCTGCAATTAGTTTTGTCGGCATTTTAATCGTCGATCTCGCTTTAAGTGCCTCATCGATGTCAAAGGAGTAACATAAGCGTACATAATTTAAAATTTATTCCGCGCTAAACTAACCATAGGCTGAATCCAACATCTGAGATTCAGTCTATTTTATTTTCTACATTAAAAAACGGCGTCTCCTTACACCGGAACGCCGTTCTATCATTTTTATAAAAACTTAGTCTGGAATACCTAAAGCAATCTTCGCATATCGGGACATTTTATCTTTGCCCCATGGTGGGTCCCATACGATATTTACTTTCGTATCTTTAACTTCTGGAATATCTGCTAAAACTCGTTTAATATCCGCTTCGATATGGCCAGCTAAAGGACAACCCATAGACGTTAACGTCATCGTTACCGTACAAAGGCCATCTTCATCGAGATCCACATCATAAATTAAACCAAGATTGACAATATCTATACCTAATTCGGGGTCAATGACATTTTCGATTGCGCCTAAAATATTTTCTTTTAACATTTCATCCATTTTCCCTTACCTCCTTCGTACCTTCCTACTTATTATTTAAACATATTTTATCGTATTTTTAAATGTTTATAACTTACGTTCAAACCATTCTGCTGTTTTTCTAATCGAAAGTTTAGAAATATTATGGATTCGATCTTTTTCTTCAATGAATTGTAAGTCTTCTTCCTTCGTATACTTCGATTGAACTTCTTTATAAAACTTTCTGCTATCTTCTACCGGTACAATTTGATCGAGCTCACCATGCCAAATAAATAAGGGGCGATTATTCAGCTTCTCTACTTGTTTTGTAAGGTCGAATTTTTTTACTTCTTTAAGTTTTACTTCATCGAATTCAGAAGCCCCTTGCATCGTCTGTTTAGCTCGTTCTGTAATATAAGGTGTCCCCATTAATACAGCGGCAGATTTAATCCAATCATATTTCGTAAGGGCTGCATAAGTGATCATCCCCCCCATACTCGTTCCACCGAAACCTATCCGATCATCAAGAATTAATTGTTTTTTCTTTAAATATTCGTAAAGTGACTTTATTTCTTTAAGGGCATCTGTTACGATATTCCAAAATGTAACCCCATGTTCAATCGGATCTTCGGAAATCGCTCGTTCGCCATGAAGCGGGGCATCGGGTAAGATTACGCGGATACCTTTTTCCGCCATTTTGTAAGCGATGGTTAAACTACTTTCTTTTTCACCATTAAAGCCATGGTAGTAAAACACCGTTGGTAGTGGTTTTGATTGTAAAGAGGATTTTGCCATAAGTAATACAGGAATTTGTTCTACTTCTAATCGTTCAATCACAATCATCTACATCGTCCTTTTCTCTATATTTTACTTTTTATTATCATAAAGAAAAAAGCTTTTTGCAACTACCTTTTGATTTTGGTGGAGAACTGTTTATATATTTGTTAAACTAACTAGAACGAGGTGATTTTATTGGTTCAACGTTATTTAATTGCGATTGATTTAGACGGGACCTTATTAAAGGATAATCGGCAAATTTCAATGTATTCAAAAGTTGTGATACAAAAATTAATCGAGCAAGGCCATTATGTCGTTATTGCGACTGGGCGCTCGAATCGAATGAGTATTTTATATTACGATGAATTGAAACTAAATACACCACTCATTAATTCAAATGGTGCTTTTATTCATCATCCTAATGACCCGAACTGGGGAACGTATCATGTACCTCTCGATATGAATACAGCAAAAGATATAATTGAAATAAGCTTCTCCTTAAATGCGGAAAATTTACTTGCTGCTATTCATGATAACGTTATCGTCGAGCGCTTCGATCAACATATTGTCGATTTTTATGAATCGGGAAGTGACACAGGCGTTATTAAAGTAGGACCTTTAAAAGAAAAATTAAAAGAAGAGCCCACGTTGATGCTAGTCTATCCACATTACGATAAGTTAGATAAGTTAACCGAGTATTTAAATGACATCCATGCAGAAACAATCGATCATCGTAACTGGGGCGAGCCCTTTCACATTATCGAAATTATGAACAAAAGTATGAACAAGGCAGTAGCGGTAAAAAAAGTCGCTGACTATTATGGTGTGCCACGGGAACGAATCATTGCCTTCGGGGATGAAACGAACGATTTGCATATGCTTGAATATGCTGGAATCGGTGTCGCAATGGCAAACGGTGTCGACGACGCAAAAAATGTGGCTGATCAAATTACAAAATCGAACGAAGAGGACGGGGTCGCAGATTTTTTAGCTGACTATTTTAACATTAAAGAATCAATTCGTGTATAATCTTTTTCCATAATTAGGATGAATAAAAACATATAAGCTAGTAATAGTAAAGGTGAGCGTACGATACGTTCACCTTTTTTATATCGATTCATACAGAAGTAAAGGAGGCTAATTATGGAACGAAAACAAAGAACAAGAGAAGACGAACAAATCATCAATGAACATACGGATGATAACATTAATATGAAAGATGATGCCGAACGTAGCAAACAATCGCTTAAAAGGGATAAGAAGCGAAAAGCCGAAGAGATTAAAGATAGTACGATCGGAGGCTTTTAATTGGAGAATTATTTATCCGAAATAGTAATGGAGAAAAACTTAACAAACAAAGATCGAGAAAATGAAGAGAAAGAAGCGATTATTAAACGAGCAATTGAAGCTGCTTATACTGTTGCAACGCCGGAAGAAAAAGATCAGCTCGCTCAATTTGCGAAACGATTGCATCAATCGTAAAGGACACTCCCCTTTAATAATCGTTCATCCCTAAAGTTTTTCCAATGCTTTAGGGATTTTTAATTTAAATTTTAAATTCGGATAAAAGATTAAATCCTAGTATATGAAATTAGTACCCCTTTATTTTGGAAATCTACTCTGCTTCCGCTTAGTCAGTCTATTTTACACGAACTTCCTAATCTCCCTTGCACAATACTTCGTTCTTCAATAATAAAACAAAGGTTAGAACAATGATTTCGATATTGAAGGTAATCCTTCCGTAGCCTCTTCATTTTAAATAAATCGCTTGTTTATCATAAACCATTAGGAAAGGGGCGTACAATGGTTTTTTATATAAAAATATGTTACATTTAAATAGAAATGATTACAGTTTGATATTCTGATGGAGGGATATTATGTCGGTACGTCCAGAGGTAACACCTAATCCGAACGCAATGAAATATACGACGAATAAAATAATATTTGAAGGTACAGATAGTATCTCTGTCTTACCCGGCGATGTAAGTGAGTATGAAATTTTAAACGATTTAATGAAAATCGATGGTGTCGACAACGTATTCGGCTATCAAAACTTTATTACAGTTACTAAGTTTTTTGATGTCGAATGGGATGAGATAAACGATCAAGTATTAGAAGTGTTTAGGAAGCATGGCTTTGAATAATCAATTCGACTTTGGTGGCATATCGCCACCTTTTTTATTTAAGTCTATATTTATTTCATTTCCACAAATAATAAACATATCGAACGAGCGAGTACGAGGTGATTTTTATGACACGATTACGGTCTATACATATTGCATTTCTATTCTTTTTCTTAACTGCCTTATCGGGAGTTTATTTACGTTTACAATTATTTACAGGTGCTGAATTCGGGCTAGAATATGGGAATCTGTTACATGGTCATTCACATATAGCAATTTTAGGTTGGACTTTTTTTGCAGTGTTTCTTATTTTTTTATTTTTAACAAAGGAGCATACGAACAAATTCGTTAAAGTGACGATTTGGCTTCTTTTAGTCGTTACAGTAATCATGTTTATCGCCTTTTTAATTCAAGGTTATGCGTTATATTCAATTATATTTTCTACATTGCATATTTTTTTAGAATATGTTGTCGTATTTTTAATCGTTCGTCACGTACGGAAGCGAAAAAGAAAAATACCTAAAAGTAGTCGTCTCTTTATGTATGGTGCGGTGATTATGTTAGTCATTTCTACCGTCGGACCTTTCGCTTTAGGAGGTATCGCATCCCAAGGTTTACGGGACTCACCGATTTTCGATATGGCAATTTATTTCTACTTACATTTCCAGTACAATGGATGGCTTTACTTTATGCTCATCGGGATGTTCCTCTGGATGTTAGCTAAAAAACAAATCGCTTTTTCTGAAACGAAAATGCGCTTAAGTTTCTGGGTATACTTTTTTTCATTATTTCCTAGCTTCTTCTTATCTATTTTATGGTACGGATTTGGTACGTATGGTACAGTTTTAGCAACGATCGGCGCGTTAGGCTTGCTTACTGGTGTAATCTTATTCTTATGGGCGATGTTAGAAGTGAATAATAAATTAAGAACTCTTTTCCCACGAATCATATTATATTTACTATATCTCGTCCTTTTATTAGTCGGAGTTAAAGGCTTAATGGAACTTGGCTTACTCTATCGTCCATTCGGCGAGTTAATTTATGATACACGTTCTGTTGTTATTGGTTATTTACATTTAACTTTGCTCGGTTTTGTTACGATTTTTATATTGGTCCAATTTTTCTACGTTGAAATTTTACCGCCGGTTCACACGTTCTTTACTTTTTCCATCGGACTCTTTTTAATCGGCTTTATCATAAATGAACTCGTTCTATTTTTCGCAGCGCTTTTCAGCTGGTTGCACTTAGGTGCCTTGCCAGGGCAAAACTTATTGTTACTTTTTGCTAGTTTTTCTCTATTAATAGCTGTTAGTTGTTTATGGTACTTGTCAACTTCTTACTTTGGAAAAAATAAAACTGTGTAAAAGTTAGAAGTATTTATAATAAAAATGCTAAAACTAACCTAAATAGAATGACGGTGTTCAGAAAAAATGAGCGCCGTTTTCTCTATTTATACCAACTTGAGAAGCTGGGCATTATAAATCAATGCATTTAAAATCTTGCATCATTTCCTCTATCTAGGTAGTTTTTTATAAAACATTTCAATTTTCTAAGTAGAAATTGCTGTTAGATGAGTATATGCACAAAACAATCGCAACTTATACAGTGAAGCGCTCTACCGGGTAAGTGTATATAGAAAAGGCTTCTGACCTCCCTAGTGGCGTCCTTCTTCAAGTAAATCAAGATAAAATAATACTCCATCCTTCGTAGCAGATACCTGAGTTAGGTAAAATCGATACATAAAACCTTGTAAAGGCGAGAACATAGATAAATTTATCGTAAAATTATAAGGACAGGAAGAATAATTCATATTAAGACGAGTAAACTTTAAATAAGATCCTGTTAAAATAAATCAACATATAACAAGCTTTCTAAAGAAAAAAGATAGGCCAATCTTTGCAATCATAAAGAATTTCTTCCCATCAATTATTTTAGAAAACTTAGATTTTCTCTGCTTTTTCACGTTGTCGTTGTTTCATTGATAAATAAAAAACTCCCAAAACAAAAGTTAACATAACGAGACTTACCATAACGATAAAAAACCAATTAATTCCTATATTTTCTTCGATTACAAAAATTTCTGCCGTTTCTCGATCTAAACCGATATAAAACTCTCCCTTATTATTAGGTCGAATCGTATCATCATAAAAAAGTCCCCGTAATTGAACATCTCCCTCTAACCCATCTAAAGTAACATAACGAGATTGGCTATCGTTATTTATCGCAAAGTAAATAATCTCTCCTTCATATTCACGTTTAAACAGACTGAATCCTTCATTAACAGCTACTTCTTCCATTGTTCCGTGGGAAAGAGCTGGAAATCTTTTCTTAGCTGCACTTAGCCTTTCGAACACCTGTTTAAAATCAGGATCAGCACTTATAAAGTCGACTAATTGTTGATTCTCTGGAAAACCCGCACCATACATTGGTACTTCCGAACCCTGATATAATAAAGGCACACCAGGTGATGCATACATAAATAATAAGGCTAATTTCCAAGTCGTAATAGCGTTGCGCCCTCCTTCCGCTACTACTTGAGAAAAACGGGGGCTATTTTTATGATCGACGGTATAAATAACTTTATCACAAGGTAATTGAGCTAGGCTGTCGCTTAACTGTTTAACTGGGGTACCGACCTGGGCAAATACATCGACAATTTTAGTACGTAACGCTTCATTCGTCAGTGCATCGATTGTATCGAGCTCACAATATGCATCTAGTGAATGGTCTTGTAATGAAGAAGCTAAAAGGAAAAATTCCGGATCCTTTTCTTTAATTGCTTTTGTTAACTGTTCGATAAAAGATAAATCTGCTTGGTCGACTGCATGGAGCATATAGCCATCGATTGCTAGCTCTTCCATCCAGTATAAAGCTACTTCTATTAAAAATTGTCTAACAGCTTCTTCTTCATGATTAAATTGCACAACTTCTTCTAGCCATTTTGTTGCGTCTTTTTGTTCTAGCGACACTTCTTTAAACCAATTTTCCTTCGACTTTTCTTCGACAAGGGGACTTGACTTCGCTACATAATTAGGAACAAATTCGACGAACACTTTCATTCCTCGGTCATGAGCTTCATCAATTAACTCCCGTAAATCTTCTATCGTTCCAAAAGTCTCTTCCACTTCATAAAAATCTTCAATCCAATAACCGTGATATCCTTTCGGAGCATTTTTCATCACTGGTGATAAAGATATTGCGGTGAACCCATAAGTTTGCAATGTATCTAACATCGCAGTAATTCCTTGGAAATCACCACCGTGGTAAGCATAAGGGTCGTCGATATTAACCTCGTTATTTGTAGCTTGTTCGTGATTGTTAAATCGGTCGATTAATATGTCATAAATTACCTCTTCACGAATCGAAGCTTCTGTATTAAATTTGGCAGCATAAGTCATAGGTGTAAGCGGTAACAATACGAGCGTAAAAAGAATGAATGCTATTATTGTTTTTCTATTCATTTGATCCAACTCCAAAATAAATTTTAAAAAGGTTCGTAAAGCCTTTATTTCGATCATCGACTATACCGTTTTAAATTAAACGTTAATTCGAAAAAGATCTACTAACTTTACGAACCTCTTCTACTACTTATAACAACCTTCTACGGCAAGACACCTAAAGGCAAGACACCGAAGCCTAAAATAATTGCAACAAGAACGACGATAACGAACTGAATCCACCACGATCCTGTTGGCAATTGCTTACGGGTGCGAACTGTAATCATTTCCATTGCGACAATTGCCCAAAATCCAGCAATCACTTTAATGAATAGTAAAGCCGGTTTTTCGTTGTAGGAAAAGAAAAGCGAAATACCCGAGAATAAAATGACTAAATAAAACAGTCGCAAAAACATATGAAGCATTTTACCACGGCTTCCCTTTTGCTGACGATAGTAGTTACTTACAACGAAAAGCAAAATAATCGCAATGACCCAACCGGTTATATGTAAATGTGCCAAATAAATTGCTCCTCTCCTATATTTGGTTATTTTTTTAAACAATAATTATTATAACATAAGAATTTTAACAAAACCATTAACTAATATAGACAGGACTTGACTAATTTAGTAATGTTATAATAAAAGAAGAACGGAGGGATCTTATGCAAGAGACTAGTAAACAAATTATTGCACAAACAGAAAAATACGGTGCACGCAACTATTTACCCTTACCGATTGTAATCCATGAAGCAGAAGGTGTATGGGTAAAAGATCCAGAAGGCAATCGTTATATGGACTTTCTTAGCGCCTATTCAGCTGTAAACCAAGGCCACCGTCATCCGAAAATAATCGAAGCATTACAAAAGCAGGCAGACAAAGTGACGCTTACTTCTAGGGCTTTTCATAACGATCAACTCGGTCCTTGGTATGAAAAAGTTTGCCAATTAGTAGGTAAAGATATGGTGTTACCAATGAATACCGGTGCAGAAGCTGTCGAAACCGCAATCAAAACCGCCCGTCGTTGGGCTTATGACGTTAAAGGTGTTGAACCAGGTAAAGCTGAAATTATCGCCTGTGAAGGTAATTTCCACGGTAGAACTATGACCGCTATTTCTCTATCATCGGAAAAAGAATATCAACGAGGCTTCGAGCCGTTACTCCCTGGAATAAAAGTGATTCCTTATGGCGATATCGAAGCGTTAAAAAAGGCAATTACAGAAAATACCGCCGGACTAATCCTTGAGCCAATTCAAGGAGAGGCAGGTATTATCGTACCACCAGAAGGTTTCCTAAAAGAAGCTTACGAAGTATGTAAAGAAGAAAATGTTCTCTTTATCGCTGATGAAATTCAAGCTGGCCTAGGAAGAAGTGGAAAAATGCTCGCATCAGATTGGGAAGATGTCGAACCAGATATTATTATTTTAGGAAAAGCTTTAGGTGGCGGTGTATTTCCTATTTCTTGTGTCGTTGCGAACGAAGATATTCTCGGTGTATTTAATCCCGGCTCTCATGGGTCGACATTCGGTGGAAATCCATTAGCCGCTGCGGTATCAATTGCGGCTCTCGATGTCATTGTTGAGGAAAACTTAGCCGAACGCTCATTAGAATTAGGTGAATACTTACAAGGAGAACTGAAAAAAATTAATAATCCTATAATAAAAGAAGTTCGAGGAAAAGGCTTGTTTATCGGAATGGAACTAACAGAGTCAGCTCGACCATACTGCGAAGCGTTAATGGAGGAAGGTTTGTTATGTAAGGAAACTCACGACAATGTAATTCGCTTTGCTCCTCCGTTAATTATAACGCAAGAAGAAATAGACTGGGCCCTCGAGCGAATTTATAAAATTTTACATGTTGAGTAAAAAGAGTATTAAATCAAACCTAGTAATGAAATAACGGTGTTCAGTTAGGACTGAGCACCATTTTATTTTTTAATTTATTTGAGGAAAATATATTTTTTATGTAGTACATATTTAAAACCTGTTTCCTCTTATCTAGTTGATTAAATTTTTACGAAGATATTTAAACTTTCCTAGCAAGAATTACTGCTTTATATGTTAATAGACAAAAACTTCGCATCTTACTTAAAAATCGCACTTCACTAAGTTAAGTTTTGAATAATAATGTTCATTAGTTCGTCACTGTGTAAGTTAGGAGAAAATAGAACTTCAACCTACACAATGGAGCACGCCAATGAGTAAGGTTATTCCCTTTGGACTTTCAACCTACACAGTGGAGCACGCCAATGAGTAAGGTTATGCCCTTTGGACTTTCAACTTACACAGTGGAGCATGCCAATGAGTAAGGTTATTCCCTTTGGCCTTTCAACCTACACAGTGGAGCATGCCAATGAGTAAGGTTATGCCCTTTGGACTTTCAACCTACACAGTGGAGCACGCCAATGAGTAAGGTTATGCCCTTTGGACTTTCAACCTACACAGTGGAGCATGCCAATGAGAAAGTTATGGACACAGGCACTTCTACTTACTCAGTAAAGCCCTTCTTCGAAGAAGTTAATAGAAAAAACAGCTCTCCCGTAGAATACTCGCTGAGAAATTCAATAAACAAAACTTTACCAGAGTGAAAAATCTTAGCAAGCTTTTAAAAATTCCTATAACTGAGAATTAAGAAGTCATTTTATAAAATAACTGGTGTGAAATACTTTAGTAAAAGCCTTAGCAACATTGTGTTAATTGGTAGTCAACTTATAAAAGTGTCGGCAAAATAAAGAAGGACTGAAAGATTAAATCATAACTTCTTTCAGTCCATCCATTCATTGGAGTATGGGTTTCTCCTTGTTTCTAATTATTTAAAATTTGATGCTTATTGCAATTAAAAGGTTATTTTATTGTGTATCATCTATTAGTCGAGAGAAAGTACATTATCTAGTGCTTCTTTTATTCGTTCCGGTGTAAAAGGTTTGACAATAAAATCTTGAGCACCGGCTTCGATTGCTTCTACGACCATTCGTTGCTGTCCCATTGCGGAGCACATGATTATTTTAACGTCCGGGTCTGTTTTACGTATTTCTCTAACCGCTTCTGTTCCATTTAAATTCGGCATTGTAATATCCATCGTAATGACATCTGGTTTTAATTCTTTATTCTTTTCTACTGCTTCAAGGCCATCCGCTGCTTCTCCGACTACTTCATGACCTAGACTCGTTAAAATACCTTTTAATTGCATACGCATAAACATCGCATCATCGGTAATTAATATTCTAGCCACTCTTTTTATCCCTTTCTATTTCGTGATCTATATTTACTTTAAAATAAATTTCGTTTTACTATACCCTTCTTTTTCTTTCGTTACTTCTAAACGGGCAGGAAATAACTGCTTCACTTCCTGAACGTGTGAGATAACGCCTATCATCCGTCCAGTTTTTTGAATTTGAACGAGCGCTTCAATTGACTTATGGCGAGACTCCTCATCTAAGGAACCAAAACCTTCATCGATAAACATCGTATCAATGCGTACGCTCCCTTGATAGCTTTGAATAATATCGGACATTCCAAGAGCTAAACATAAAGATGCGATAAACTTCTCCCCACCTGATAATGTTTTTACATCTCGCAGTTGTCCGGTGTAGCTATCATATACGTCGATCATTAACCCACTTTGACGTCGATAAGATTCCGTTCGTTCACTTCGAACTAAATAATATTGCCCGTCAGAAAGTGGCCTGAATCGTTCGTTTGCTGCGACGATAATTTGATCGAGAAAGTCAATTTGTAAATAACGCTCGAAGGAAATTCGCTTCGGATTATTTCCACTTAATACCTCATATACATCTTGAACAAGCACTACCTTTTTTTCTAGCTCATTTATTTTATCATATAATACTTCGATATGCTCTTTTAATCGCTCGGCATTTTGTTTGTTTTGTGTATGTTTATTTTTCTTGGCTAGAGCTTCTTCATATTGCCTTTTATATTGTAATAACTTTTCCCTCATTTTTTCAAGGTCCATGCTTTTTTCATCTTTTAATTCTTTTTCTAACGTATCGATATGTTGCTGTAACGATTTTACGGTATCCTTATACAACTCAACTTCTTCAATAAGTTCAGTAATTTTATCTTCAGGTAACTTTGCTTTTTTATAAACTTCAATCGAAGGAAAATTTGCTTCTTTTACTTTCGTCTTAAAAGTTTCCTTCCTTATTTGTAATCGTTCTAGCTTTGCTTTTAGCTGTGTTTCTTTTGCTCCTAGCTCAGCGCGCTTTGACGTATGTCTTTGCTCGATATCTCTTAGTTGTACTTCAGCTTCCTTTAGTGCTTGTTCCAAGGTTTCTTTTTGAGTTTTTAATGTATTAATATTTGTTTCTAAAGTTGTTAACTGACGAAACTTCTCAGGTATGTCACGAATTCGCTCTTCAAATGTAGCATTTTTTTCAATTATTTGTTGAGTTTTCTGTTGATAAGTAGTTTCAAGGGTGTCGTAAGCTTGTTTCTTACGGTCAATTTCGTTTTCTAAAGATGC
>Ga0079226_10002026_pt1 | contig 15559 bp, 17 predicted proteins | sample Poulit2014_FD_76345 | JGI IMG/M metagenome (GOLD analysis project Ga0079226, IMG submission 76345) | Agricultural soil microbial communities from Georgia to study Nitrogen management - Poultry litter 2014 | ecosystem: Environmental > Terrestrial > Soil > Agricultural land | place: USA: Georgia...
ATGCTTGATCTTGCTCCTCATCCATATTCTTTTTCAAATTAAACACCTCACTTCTGAAAGCGTATGATAACACCTAATAGAAAATCCACTGTAAAATGAGCAAAAATCGTTACGTATAAATTTCCTGTAATCTCAAACAAATACCCTATAAAAAAGCTCATCAATAACACGGAGATTAGTAATACGAATTTTGTTAAATAACGAACATGGACTAAGGCAAAAACAATACTTGCAATAATATAACCAAAAGTAGTCTGAAGCACACCACGAAACAGCAATTCTTCAGATACAGCTATTATAATACAAACAAAAAATATTTCTTTATAGGTTAGGCTTTTGAAAATCCTTTCATTAATTCCACCATCATCATAAAGATGCTTTGGAAGAATATATATTAGGATCACATCAATAACCACAATGAGTATCCCGGGAAACACACCATAATAAATGATTTGTTTAAAATCTAAAGAAAAATAATCTAACCAATTTCCTAAATTATCAAAGATGAAGATACTTGCTACAAAAGCAATTATTAAAAACAACATTTGAGATAGGATAAGAGATTTTTTTAATTCTTCATCAGATATTTGCTTGATTAATTCACTTTGTTTCATATTTTTCCCTCTAACAAAAGTAATTCTTTTAGTTTTTCTTGCCAACTTAACTTTTCAGATGATGCTACGATTGTTTGTTTTGGTTTCCACTTAACAAATGAAAAACCACAATTACTGCAACATTGAAATAAAGCTTCCTTGTAAGTCGGTTGAAAGGATTTATATAACTGCTCTCGAAGGCAACTTTCCACGTTTATCCAATCAATTATTTCATTTAATTTGGTTCGCTTAAATAAAAAACGTTCCTTTTGTATAGTGGATATGCTCTCAAAAGCTTCCTTCCATTTGTATGAATTGTATGTAATATAATCTCCATGGATGATACCATATCTTTCCAACTGATAATGCAAAAATCGCCATTGTGTTTCATTTAATCCAAGCAGGGATTCTATTTCCTCGGGTTTTATCGGGATTATCTGATCATTTATATATAACTCATATAATTTATTAAATGTATTTTGTAACATTCTTTGTGTAGGCAATTCGCTTTCTATTAAATTCATTGGTATATAAACATCAGCTTCATTGTACAAAAGGATACTTAAACTTTCCTTTCCATCTCTACCCGCTCTTCCCACTTCTTGTATATACGATTCGATTTGATTTGACAAATGATAATGGATGACTAACCGAATATTTGCTTTATCGATTCCCATCCCAAAAGCACTGGTACAACAGATAACATCTAATTGGTCATTCATAAATTGCTGTTGTACAATAATGCGATCAGACGAATCCATTCCACCATGATAAAAAGCAATACGCTGATTTGGTAAACGGGTTGAAAGATAATCCGTAACTTCTTCAGTAGCTCGACGACTTGAAAAATAAATAATTGTAGGTATCCGAACTTTTGATAAAATGTCTGAAATAATTGCCTTTTTTTGTTGATTATCACTCACTTTTTGTATGGTAAATGTAATATTTTCCTTATCTATCGGATAGATATGTTTGATCATATGAGGTCTTTTTAATATTTGCATAATATCGTGTTGTACACTTCTCGTTGCAGTTGCACTTAATGCTAAGGTAGGAGGATTATCTAACCTTTCCATAATCGATGCTAATTTTAAATAATCAGGCCTAAATTCATGACCCCACTGAGATATACAATGAGCTTCATCTACAACAAATAAACTAACCTTTAATTGTGTTAAATGATTTAGTAATTCCTCATTTTGTAATAATTCTGGTGAAATATAAATCAGTTTATAAAATTGTAAATTCTTATATGCATTCTTTCTTTCCGACCAATCCATGAAGCTATTAAGTGCGATAACTTCTTTAAAGTTAGCTGCTTTTAGTTGTTTAACTTGATCAAACATTAATGCAATTAAAGGTGATACAACAATTGTAGTACCGGATAGAAGCTTAGCAGGCAGTTGATAGCATAGTGATTTCCCTGTACCTGTTGGCAGTATGCCTAATACGTCTTTGCCATTGAGGATGTCAGTAATAATTTCCCTTTGCCCTAAGCGAAAAGACGAAAGGTTAAATTCTTTTAACCCTTTTTCTAAAATGGAGGAGTCTATCATTTCTTATCACCACTATTATGAATAATTCTTTGTTTTTGCTAAAACTAATCGTATTTGAAAATAACTGACGGAATCAGATACTTTTTCTTTAATATCCTTTAATTTAAATGATTTCGTACTCATTATAGCACGGTTTATTTCTACCTTAACAGGTTCACTTACATAATCGTTTATAGAGAAAGTGGAGTCATATAAAGCAATTTCAACCACATGATCATTAATAGTATTTCGTTTTAACTTTCTTTTTCTTGCGATTTCATCTAAAGTCCATCCTTTGTTTAATAGACTATATGTTATATTTGCTGAATTAGTAATGAATTGGCTTTCGAAACTATTAGCTGTAATAAGAGGAAGAAGTTGAAATTTAGACTTTTGTTTTTCTACGATTTCTAAACTTTTATGTAAAAGAGCTGTTCTTAAAAGTTTGATATCATCATAGTTTAGGTGATATTTTTCAGAAAGTTGCTTCGAGCTCATACCATAATGTTTATAACCTGTCATATGATCGATGAAAAAGTGAGCTTCCATTTCTGAAAATAATCTGAACAATAAATATAAATCATTATATAGTAATGATAAAACTTCACTCGCAGAAAAAGTAGCCATTTTTTTATAAAATTTCTTCACCCATAGAGTAACAGAAGTTGATTCAATAACAGGAATAAAAGAAAAGTGATTCATTTTTATATTTGTATAGGTTTGAATCAGTAACTGAAGCCTTTCAAAAAATTCACCATCCCTCTTATGAAATTCTATACCTTTAAAATATGACAAACGCAAATTTTCACAATGCTTTTTAAGCCAATCGATTCCTTTTGATGATGGTTTATAAAGATTATCTTCCTTAGAAATAATATTTAACATACCATGTTCAGTTAACGTATTTATTATTTTGTCAAATGTTTGCTTATCTAATGTTTTATGTATGCTGAAAAAGTTTTCTAATTGAAAAATACGAGCATCATGCACCGTTTGAATTCCTTTTTTACCTTTTAAAAGATGGTAAATGGATGAAATACTACGAGATTGTCGGATATTCTCACTACAATGCAATATGATACCTTCCAAATACAATGGATTAACTCCTATCTTATTTAATTAACTACTACGAGTTTATTTTATTATAGTGGATTTCAATAAATTTTTATAGTATTGTACCTAAGAATTAATAAACAAACGATTAAAAAATGGAAGCCAAAAAACTTTCGGCTTCCAAATTTAGATTATTTTTGCGGAATTTTAAAATGAAAGGTTGTCCCTTGATTTAGTTTACTTTTAACCGTTATTACTCCTTCATGAGCATCAATAATATTTTTGACAATTGCAAGTCCTAGACCAGTTCCTTTCTTTTGACCATTCCTAGTACGAGCTTTATCCGCTTTATAAAATCGTTCAAAAACAAATGGCAAATCTTCTTCAGGTATGCCACTTCCATTATCTTCAATAGATACTTCAAACTCTTGTTCATTGTTGTTGATCTTAACGTGAACAAAGCCATTTTCCTCTGTATGCCTAAACGCATTATCTATGAGATTGGTAAATACTTGTTCAATGGCGTCAGAATCAAATGTGGCAATATTGCTATCAGTCTCCATCGTTAATTTTAAACCAATATGATTATCTTCAGCAACACCATTAAATTTCTTTATAATTCTATTTATATATGACTGAACGTCTATTTGCTCTTTACGTAACTGCTCATGTCCAGCTTCCATACGTCCTAAATCTAATAAATCATTAACCAATCGACTGAGTCGTAGCGACTCTTCATAGATAATCTGTGCTAACTCATTTTTTTCTTCCTTCGTCTCAGCGATATCATCAACAATCGCTTCACTATACCCTTGTAACATAGAAATAGGTGTTCTGAGTTCGTGAGATACATTAGATATAAAATCTTTTCTAAGTTTATCTAATCTACGTTCCTCCGTCATATCACGTACAACTGCAACTGCACCACGAACATAATTTTGATCATACAGTGGTGTCATAATCATAACCCAATTTCGACCCTGCAGACTTATCTCTTCTAAAACCTCTTTTTCCGTTTCTATGACCTCTTGTAAAATAACATTTAATTCACTTGGCAGGCGATTATCTTTTTCGGAAATGGGAATGCTGTTTTCAAAATACCAGTCATCGATAAAGCGATCAGCTGGTGGATTAGTAACCATCATTTCCCCATTTCTATTTAATGTAACAACACCATCAGCCATGGAACTTAGAATTCCCGATAACTGTTCTTTTTCTTGCCTTAAAGCATTAATGTGAAAGTTAAGTTGCCTGCCCATTCGATTAAAGGCTATTGCCAATTCACCGATTTCATCATGTGTTAATATAGGTACCTTCGTATTGAATTCTCCTCGGGTCAAATCTAATGCAGCTTCTCGCATTTTAATTAAAGGGGCAGTAATTCTGGTTGATAAGAAAACTGCGAAAATAGTCGTTAATACAATGGCAATTCCAGCAGCTAGAAAAATAATTTTAGTTGTCTCAGCTTTCGTTTGATCAATGACATCTAAAGCTTGATAAACAAATACAGCACCTTTATCTTCAACAGGAGTTCCAACAATCATTGCTTCCACATCAGTATTTGGTAATACAATTTGTTTTTTCACTTCTTTATTCTCATTAATGACACGACTTAAATCTTTTTCATGTTTTAACCAATTTAAGTCTATACTAGCCAGATTCTTGTTATTGCTATCCGATGTCCAAGCTTCATCATCAAATACAATGACTACCCTGCTCGCAGGATCTACAACACGTTCAGTTGTATCAATTATCATGTTACGATCATGATAGGTTTCGACCATAATAGAAACTTTAGTTGCTGTCTGCATCATATCCCTTTCAGCTTCTTGGATATGAAAGTTTTCGAAAAACTCCAACAACAACATGGTTAAAATAAATAATACAAAAGAAACTAGCAATAATATGGTTATTGCTAGCTTTCCAACAACACTTTTCCAAAACATTAGCTATCATCTGCCTCGAATTTATATCCTACTCCCCAAACCGTAACAATCATTTTAGCCGCTTTTTTAGAAACAGCATTTAGTTTTTCTCTCAATCGTTTAACATGTGTATCAACAGTCCTAAGATCACCGAAAAACTCATATTCCCAAACTTCTTTAAGCAATTGTTCACGATTAAAAACTTTATCTGGACTCTCGGCTAGAAAACAAAGCAATTCATATTCTTTAGGTGTCAGATTCACTTCGACACCATCAGCCATAACCCGATGGGCATCATGATCAATCGAAAGATGTGGAAATACGAGAATATTTTTTGTTTGGGTGCCAGCTTCATCAAAATTAGTAGAGGTTACTCGCCTTAATAACGCCTTAACCCTTAAAATAACTTCTCTAGGGCTAAACGGTTTAACGATATAATCATCTGCACCTACTTCGAAACCTTGCACCCTATTTCCTTCTTCACCTTTTGCAGTCAGCATGATTACAGGAGTATCTTTTTCCTTTCTTAATTCCTGACATACTTCAATACCGTCCATTCCAGGCATCATCAAATCTAAAATAATCACATTATAATTATTTTCTAGAGCAAGCTCAAGTGCATCATTTCCATTGTCAGCTTCATCTATTATATACTCTTCACGTTCAAGATACATGCGTAAAAGACGTCTTATACGTTCTTCATCATCAACTACTAAAACTTTTACTTCATTTTCCATCTCCGTTCCCCCTTCTAAAGCAATTCTATTTTGAGTATAAACCATCAAAAGAAAAAAGTATAAAGAAAAGCGACTTTAATTAGCGAAAAAATATAAGTAATAATATAAGAAAAAACATGACAAGCTATTTTGCCATGCTTTTCTTATTTTAGCCAAAGTTATATCTTATGCATAGGAGTGCAGACCCGCCAATATAAGATTTACTGCAATCAGGTTGAACATAATGATTGCAAAACCACCAATCGCAAGCCATGCGGATTTTTCCCCATGCCACCCTCTTGATAACCGCAAGTGTAGGAAAGCGGCATAGAAAAACCATGTAATAAGGGCCCAAACCTCCTTAGGGTCCCAACCCCAAAAACGGTCCCATGCTATTTGTGCCCAGATTGCTGCAAAGATTAGTCCACCTAACGTAAACAGAGGGAATCCAATCGCAACAGCCCTATATGTTATTTCATCCAATAAATCTGGTTTGATGTTTTTAAGACGTGGCTGTATTGCAGCACCAATTCGTTTCCTTGTAAACAGCCGGAAGATTCCATAGAGAATCGTCCCTACGATGAACGACCAAATGACGGTATTAAATTTTCTTCCAGCATCAGCCCCATGCATCCATCCTGGAGTTTCAAACCAAGGACTCATGACCTCTGTTGTTAGTAACTTACCACCATTTGGAGATGCAATAGGTGGCAGGTGATATTCTGTGGTAACAACAGCCCCATTATCCCCCATATATTCAAATTCTGCTTTATAGTCTGCTATATTAAAGGCTGTCGTTGAAACGATAAAACCTAAAGCCAAGACTAAAGAGTAAATAACAAGTTCAAGCCAAGTCGTTTTTTTAGTCCTTGTTGTTTGATCGACCTGACGAATCAAGTAAATTAAACCTGAAATGAAACTTATTGCAAGTATTCCTTGAGCTAACGAAACGGTTGTAACATGAATCCATAACCAATTACTTTGTAGTGATGGTATAAGTGGAGAAATTTCTGTTGGAAACATACTTGCATAAGCAATAATTAACATCGCAATTGGTAAAGCGAATAAGCCCAGTGCACCTAATCGATAAATAAAATATATGATGATAAAGGCTAGGACAATCGCCATTCCTAAAAATGTAGTGAATTCAAATAAATTACTAACAGGGGCATGTCCACCTGCTATCCAACGTGTAATAAAGTACGTTAATTGTGCTAAAAAACCGATAATCGTAAGTGTAATTGCAATATTTCCTGACATAGTCTTTTTCTTCTTATCTGTACGCTTATCCCTTATTGTTGCTCCAAAGAAAATAGTAGCAATTAAATAAAAGATAAATGCTGTGAAAAGCATCGTACTACTTACATTCAGTAACGTCATTTTCTTCCTCCTTGTTTGAGAAGCTTACTTATCTAATTCTTTCTGATCTTCAACCATCTTTATCTTAGTTCCGTCAATTACTTTCTCTATATCTTTTTGAATACCAAACCAGTTTTTATTCGTATGTGCTGCAAGTAACAAACCTTTTTCAGTTGGATGTACCCAAATTCTTCGGTGATGCCAGTACATACCTTGGATGACACCGATCATAAAAATAGCCGCCCCTATAATAAAGAATGGTAAAGTCTTATCACGTTTCACCGATATACCACTCACATTACGACTTTCAAATGCTTCAATACCTAATTTATATTGATTCTCACCTGTAGCATCAATATTCTTTCCAATACCAATAAAGCTTATCTCAGTCTCATCGCTATCAGGTGGAGTGATTTTAAAAACGAATGCAGGATTTCTAGGGTATTTTGATTCAGAACGTGGCTCCCCATCATCCATTATATAATCAGGAAAATAATCTTCCACTTCTACTTGAAATCCATTTTCTAGTTCATAGCTAGATTTAGGGTTTATTAAGTCAATAGAAAATTGATCAAGGGTTTCTTCTGGATCATCTATATCATATATATTAAAGGTCATATTCTCAAATTCATTTAACTGATAACCTGACTGATAAAGAGTATATCCATCAAATTTCAGTGGCTCATTCAATCTTATACTTGATTCCATATATTTTTCTAATTCAGGTTCAGTTCTGGTACCATCTGTATCTGTAGTTTTATATATTACAATGTCTGTTTGATAATTACTCGTAATCATTCCTTGATTTTCAATAGCCTCTTTAAATCGTTCATCCTCTTCATCATGAGTCTCAAGGATAAACTGTTTATTCTCAATATAGTATTCACTATCAGTACCAGGTAGGACTTTCTGTTCTCCCTCTCTAACCCATACATACTCATCCATATAAAGAAGAGGCGTCATACGTAAAATTGCCGCAAGTAAAATAATGATTAAACCGATGTGATTCACATATGGACCCCACCGTGAAAACCTTCCCTTTTCAGCTAATAAATGTCCGTCTTCTTCTCTTACTTTATATCTTTGCTTTTTCAGTCTCTCTTTAACCAATTTCATTTCACTGTCTGTTATTTCTTCCGTTTCACTAAACAAACGTTGTCTCTTTAAAAAGGTTTTATGACGTTTTGGTTTTTGAATTTTCAACGCTCTATAAAGTGGTATAAATCGGTCAAGACTACATATAACGAGTGAAACTCCAATTAACGCAATTAAGATCATGTACCACCATGAACTATATAAATTATGGAAACCTAATTGGTAATATATTTTCCCAAATAAACCATATCGATCTTCGTAAAAAACAGCAGGGTCCCTGGAAATAGCATCAGCAGGAATATACATTTCCTGTGGGAAAATAGTTCCAATACTTGACGCTATCAAAGCAATTACAATCAGCCATACCCCTACTTTTACCGAAGAAAAGAAACTCCAAATCTTGTCCACAATTGACTTACGATAAGTCTGTGAGCGGCGTGCACTCCCATCATAACGCATGTTTAAAAGTTTCGTTTTATCATTACCATCGATATGTTGATTTGCTTCAATGGGCTTCCCACACGCCTCACAGAGGACCGTACCCTCTGGATTTACGTGTCCGCACTCACATTTAATTTTATTCATTCTAATCCCTCTCAGTACACTAGTAGATTGCTATTTAAGCATCTGGCTGTATTTCTTGTAAATGTCCTTCTAATTTTTCTAAAGTTAAAGCACCTTCTACTTTATCTACAATTTTCCCATCAGGACCAATAAAAAAAGTACTTGGGATAGGACCAATTTTATACCTGTCCATTACTTCTCCTTTAGAATCATGTGGAATAGGAAACGATAAATCGTATTTATCGATGAAATTATGTATTACTAATGGTGCAGCATCTAAACTGACAGCAATTATTTCTACTCCTTTATCTTGGTATTCTGGAAACAATTCTTCCATGTAAGGCATTTCCTTTTCACATGGTTTACAATACGTAGCCCAGAAGTTCAACATAACACCTTTTCCTTCATAATCACTTAACTTTACAGTCTCTACCCCATTATTTTCATTAACCTGAGTTAATTCAAAATCAGGCGCTTCATCACCCACACCGTAAATTGAATTGTCCTTTTGAAGGTTAGTAACTAAAGCATATATTATCGCACTTAAAAGAATGAGCAGAATAATAACTCTAAATATAAAACGATTTCTCTTTTTATTTTTCTTTCTAATTCTAGCTTGTTCTATGCTCATTTTCATCACTCCTCGACCTATTATATCACTTTGTCACAGTGATAATTATGAATAATCTTTAACATTTTTCCGCTAAATTTCTTAGTTGCTTTATTTCTTTAGGATTTAGTGGACGATACTCGCCAAGATTAAGATCTTTTAAAGTTAAATGCCCATATTTTATCCGTTTTAGCTTCTTTACCGGAAAACCTAAATTGTCCATCATTCTTCTAATATGTCTATTTTTTCCTTCTCTTAACGTAAGTTCTAATTCCGTTTTATTTCTTTTTTTATCCCGCGAAACAATCTCATATTTAATAACTTTTAATATTTCATTATTATCTTTCACACCTTTTAAAAGCTTGTTTAAATCTTCTTTTGTCGGAATACCATTTATGCGAATTTGATATACTTTTTCTACTCCATATCTTGGATGCATTAAAAGATTAGCAAACTCACCATCATTTGTTAACAGTAAAATGCCTGACGTATTATAATCTAATCGGCCAATTGGAAAGACTCTTTCTTGAACACTAGGCATTAAATCTGTAACAACCTTTCTGTTTTTATCATCTTTTACACTTGAGATAATCCCACGAGGCTTATATAACATATAATAAACTTTTGTTTCTTTTTCGATTTCTACATTATTTACTTCTATTTTATCATTTGCGGTCACTTTTGTACCTAATTTTGTAACCACCTTATCATTTACCTTAACTTTTCCATCTATAATCATTTTCTCTGCTTTTCTCCTGGATGTTACCCCACTTTGGGCGATTACTTTTTGGAGTCTTTGTAATTGATTTGACATAAATACCACCAACGTTTTCTTTTATTTCTTTCCTTATTCTTTTCTATTTAACCATACATTAAATTGAAAATATAGGAAGTTGCTTCTTTCCCATTATAAAAAGCGTTAACATAAAGTTAACGCTCACGTTTATAATTAAAACACTAATGTAACAATGATAATCGATGCTATTATACCAACTATATCTGCTAACAGTCCAACTTTTAAAGCGTTCCCCATTCTTTTTATTCCAACTGCTCCAAAGTATACTGTTAAAACATAAAGTGTTGTATCTGTACTGCCTTGCATGGTTGATGCTAATCTTCCAATAAAGGAATCTGGACCAAATGTTTCAATTAATTCCGTTGTCATTCCAAGAGCAGCTGTTCCTGATATTGGTCTGACAATTGCTAAAGGAAGTATTTCAGGAGGGATTCCTATAAACGTTAGTACTGGAGTAATTAATTGTATAAATGCATCTAAAGCTCCAGAACTTCGTAATATAGAGATAGATACAATCATTCCTACTAAAAAAGGAAGTAAAGAAAATGCCATTTTGACACCATCTTTTCCTCCTTCAACAAATAACTCATATACAGGAACTCTTTTCCATGTTGCAATTAATAAAACAATTAATATAAAACATGGTATAATCCATAAACTAATTTGTGTAATAACACCCATATTACTTCCTCCGCACACTTTTATAATGAAAGTACCTATCAATCAATAGAGCGCTTATTGTACTAATAATAGTGGCTATAATGGTTGTCCCAACGATTTCTGTAGGAGAAGCAGATTTATATTGCATACGAATTGCAATGACAGTTGTAGGAATTAATGTTAAACCTGATGTGTTTAAAGCTAAGAATGTAACCATTGAGCGAGACGCGCTGTCTGAACCACTAAGCTCTTTCATTTGTTCCATTGCTTTAATTCCCATTGGAGTTGCTGCATTCCCTAAACCAAACATATTTGCAGTAATATTTGAAAGAATGTAGCCTATAGCAGGATGGTCCTTTGGAATTTCCGGAAATATTTTCGTGATGATTGGTTTAAATAATCGGGCCAGCCCTTTTAAAATACCAGATTTTTCTGCTATTTTCATTATTCCTAGCCAAAAAACTAATACACTTATTAAGCCAATCGATAAGGTAACAGCTTCATTTGCACTATTAAATATAGCTTCATTCACCTGCTCCATTGTTCCATTTATCATAGCATATACGATACCGATAATCGCCATTCCTGCCCAAATGTAATTAATCATCTTATTTCATCCCTACAATCTTTTGATAGATTGGTTTGATGTATGATAGAAAACTACTATCAACGTTACTTTCATTTACAGGTAGCAAGGTGGTTATACTTTCTTCTTCATTGATATTATCAAAACCCCATTCAAATAATTCGATATGATCGCTCCAGTCATCTGGTGCATTTAAAGAAACAACAATAAGATCCGTATCATTTTTAGAAGCAGTACTAACCAAAGTTCTTCCTGCAAGTTTTGTATACCCGGTTTTTCCACCAGTCGAATAATCATAAAACATTGTTAAAAGTTTATTTTTATTTTGCCAACTATATGTTTTCGTATTTGCTTTATATGATTTTGTACCAGAAATCTTTCTGAATTTAGGATTGTCCATCGCGTAGCGCATTAAAATAGCCATATCATAGGCTGTAGAATAATGATCATCATTATTTAAACCATGTGGATTTGTAAAATTAGTATTTGTCATACCAATCCATCTAGCTTTTTCATTCATAAGGTGAACAAACCCCTCGACACTCCCCCCAATATGTTCTCCAATAACAACAGCAGCATCATTTCCAGAGCGAAGCATCAAACCATATAGCAAATCTTCAATAGACATTTTTTCCCCTTGTTCTAAATAAATAGATGATCCTTCAGTATAAATAGCTCGTCTGCTCGTTGTTGCTTCTTCATGCATTTGACCTGATTCAATGGCAATGATTGCTGTCATTATCTTTGTGATGCTGGCAATTTGTTTTTGTTCATGTGCTTTCTTTTCATAAAGCACTTCCCCAGTAGATTGATCGATTACAATAGCATTTTCTGCTGAAACATTAAAATCAGGTTGAGCATAACTTATGGATGTCATATAAAATATGACAGCAAATGAACAAATGATTACACCAAATAATCGCATAGACGGTTTCCTCCTACAACTACTTAACTCATTACATTTTATGCAAGGACAAGATCTATATGATTAAAATTTAAAAGAGAAAAAGTGATTTTAACAAAATAAAAAATCCTAACATCAAGATGAAAGGATTTACATGTTACTCTTCTGTTGTATCAACTTCTGAATGAAATCGTTCAAAAAACAAATCTGCTTCATGCTCAATATCCTCTTCCTCTACATTTTCTGGTAAAGGAGGTAGTTCTTCTAAGGAGGTTAAACCAAAATACGTTAAAAAATCTTTCGATGTGCCAAACAGTGTCGGTCGTCCTAAACCTTCTTTCCGTCCTACTTCCTCAATTAAAGATCTGGATAGTAAAGTTTTTACGGGTCGATCACTGTTAACACCCCGAATATCTTCAATTTCCGTTCTCGTTATAGGCTGATTATATGCAATAATAGCTAAAGTTTCTAATGCCGCCTGTGACATGCGTGAGGAGTGTGGTGTTTCAATTAATTTCTTGAAATAATCACTATGTTCTGGTTTCGTTGTCAAGTGAAATACTTGATGGGATTTCATAATCATAATCCCACGGTCTTTTTTTTCATAATCTTTTTTTAATAATTGCAATAAATTCTCTATTGTCTCCTGATCAACATTTAATATATTAGCTAACTGCTTAATAGTAATTCCTTCATCACCACTAGCGAATAAAAGTCCTTCAAGTGGTGCTTTCAGTTCGTCCATATCCATGTTTAAATCTTCCTCCAAAAAAACAGTTCTAACTTCCTTTGATAAACGTGAAACCCATTCCGCTATGTATAAATAAGCAATGTATCAAAATGTTGTGTTTGTTTACAAAAAACCTGATTATTTTTCATTAATTCTAAAATCGCAATAAATGTTATTACGATATGAGATTTTGTTTGATAAGAAAACATTTCATCAAAAAAAACACCCTCTTTAGATGCTTTTACTTTATTTAAAATTTGTGTCATTCTTTCTTCTATAGGTATTTCCACCCGTTGTACTCTTGTGTTTAAAGGTTCATTCCATTTCTTACGTTCAAAAACCTTTCCAAGCGCATCTAACATATCATAAATAGATACATCACCCTGAACTATAGGTTGTTTTAAGATATCCTCTTCAAAAACTTTAGGCGTCCTCGTAAAAATTTGATTTGCCTCTTTTTCTTTTTCTTTTAAATTTTCAGCAGCATTTTTGTACTTCCTATATTCAACTAAACGATTAATAAGTTCTTCTTTTGGGTCTTCCATATACTCATCGATGTCTTCATCAGGTAAATTAGGCTTAGGTAACAACATCTCACTTTTAATAGCTATAAGAGTAGCTGCCATCACAAGATATTCACTCGCTATATTCAATTCCAATATTGTCATGGTGTGAATATATTCCATATACTGCTCCGTTATTTCGGCTAATGGAATGTCATAAATATCAATTTCATACTTATTTATCAAGTGAAGTAATAAATCAAGTGGTCCCTCAAATGTATCTAGTTTCACTTTATAGGGATGATTCATTTTATCCACTCCTTTATGATGAACGAATCCTAAATCATTTTTGTTATTTTCATAAAATACTGCATTAAATGCCCATACATTGTGGGTATATCTTACATAAGTTATTAACGTAAGATAAATGTTAGCATTAAACATTTATCGAAGAAATTAAAGGAGGCGTTTTTATGGGTGCTTATGGTGGATACGGCGGCGGTTTTGCGCTGATCGTGGTACTGTTTATCTTACTAATTATCGTTGGTGCAGCTTGGTTTTAGATTATAACACTAAATAATAATACCAATCACTTGATTAAAAATCCAGCCCAAATTATGGGCTGGATTTTTTATTCATTATTTTCATCACATTTATTATAAAATTCTAGTGTCCGTTCATCCGGGCATACTGCATACTTTTCGTTGTACATCTTCTTTATTTCATTTACCATTTTCTTACCTATTCCCATTTTTCGATGCGATGGTGTGACACTGATATGTTGAATAACTGCGTTAATATCATTTTCAATCTTTACCCCAATTGCACCTAAAATATCTTCTTCTTTCCACAAATATAGATGCCAATCTGGGTTTTTTTCATAGTTATTAATTGTTTCTTGCAATTTTTTTATATCTTTTCCTTCGGGCATAAAAGAAAGTAATCCCATTGCAATTTTTTCAAAGTTCTTTTTATAACGAATTAACATAATTACCCCTCATTATAAACTTATTCCTTCTAGAATTTTATCATATTTAAACAAATGTGACTTTATTTATATAAATAATTTCCGAGAACATGTTTGCGTGAAGTATTGAATTATAAAACGAATAATAAGGTATATATAACGCCCCAAACAACCAATCCTAATATTAAAATAAGTAATAGAATAATTTGCTTTTTTCGTAGATTCAATTCATCATTCACCCTTAAATCTTATTATTAACATTATTCATAGACATCATACATCACCTTATTTTATCATAATTAATAAGTGTATGAAAAATAATATATCCGTCTGAATATTTTTCTCTTATTTTAAATAGAATTAGATTACCTAAACCTATCCATAAATTAAAGAGAATTAGTAGTAATATGTAGTCTGATGAATGAACTTTAAATAAAAAATAAACGGCAGTGGCTATAAACACGTTCATTAAAGGGCCACTGGCAGTAATCAAAAGTACATTCATAGGACCATAAGGCTTTTCTCGCTTACTTTTAGCTTGACCACCCATGAAAAAAATCGCATGAATATGAATCACTAATTTTTTCGATGAAATTGTAAATATTTTTTTTCCTTGGCCAATAGATAAATGGACGTTGTCTGCTCTTACAATTATCGCTCCGATCATATGCCCTATTTCATGAATAATAATGGTGAACGGAGCGATAAAGAAAAGAAAAGTAATAATTAAATTTATATTATGCATCAACTTTTTTGGATGTTACTCAGAATATACTTTTACTTCTTTCATTACATCACCATTTTTCATCGCTTTAGCATAGTCTATTCCAGAAGTTACTTGTCCAAACACAGTATGTACTCCATCCAAATGGGGTTGTGGTTCATGAACGATGAAAAACTGACAGCTTCCGGTGTCTTTTCCAGCATGTGCCATGGATAAAGATCCTTCAACATGTTTATGAG
>Ga0079226_10002028_pt1 | contig 15557 bp, 20 predicted proteins | sample Poulit2014_FD_76345 | JGI IMG/M metagenome (GOLD analysis project Ga0079226, IMG submission 76345) | Agricultural soil microbial communities from Georgia to study Nitrogen management - Poultry litter 2014 | ecosystem: Environmental > Terrestrial > Soil > Agricultural land | place: USA: Georgia...
CGAAGTGGGCCAGACTGTGCCGGCCGACCATCTCATGAACGGACAAGTCTTATACAAGACACCAACAGGTCATGTAACGGGTGAGCCACATTCATAAAACAGAACGGCCGGTACCTATCTTGCCAGCCAGTCCCAGACCAGCCACTTCTAGATTCACAGGTAACGGGGCAGATCCGTCTAGTTGACCGCCAATCAATGACAGCATTTGATGGGGATGGTGCAGTCAGCCAGTACGCAAGACCCTGACTGAAAAGGATCGAAGCAAGCAATAACAGCATGTCGTCTGCCAGAACCTAGAAGCTTGTTTCAGCAAGTTCGTTCAACGCGGCTTTCTTTGGCTCCGCTTCGTCCAGTAGACGTTTTAGTGTTGTGTTTTGTTCCTCAATACTCTTGGGCTGTTTGACATCCCCGTATTTGTTGGGCCACTGATAATATGGTTGGTCATTTAGCTCGAGCGACGCTGCCTATGATTCGGCCAGAACCCGCGGCTTGCTTGCTGAGTTGGGCCGCGATTAGCAGCTCAAGACCAAAGGTACCCCCTTACAATCTGGTGACCATCGGATGGTGGAACGCACCAACGCCATAATCATCATCCGCCGCCTGATCCGTCTGGCCTATCGATGCAAACCATAAGCCACACTTTGCGAGCAATCTATTCTGGTGTGTGGCATCTTCGTTGCTTACTCATCGAATGTCTCATTCCCCACGAAAAAGCGAGGTTTGGGACTCACATGCCAAACGAACTTAAAACCGAAGCCAGATCAGGACAAAACTTTATGAAGTAAAAATATTATGTACATATTTCACCTGCTGACCACTTCTGATCAAAGTCTGTACTTTTTAATAGAATATTGTAAGATACTCTTGATTTGCTTTTAGAAAAACAGCAAATAGCTTCAAGCTGAAATCGTGACATTATATTCACAATATCTAGGAGAATCTTATGTCAGTTCAAACCTCGTCGAGCGCTAAATCACTCATTTCAGGATACGAGTCCTACGTCAACGATGGTGAACTAAACGACTTTCTTGCACTTGGCGGACAAACAGCCCCAGCCGTTTCACCCACTCCAAGCATTCTAAGCTTCATCGGAGGTTCAAGTGCTACTTGCGGAACGGCCGCTAGTATAATCACCGGTTCCGCAGTTGGCACGATCGCTAAAGGGTGCTAAGTAAAAGCCTATATAAGAAAGGATGCTTTGATGCAGCAACAAGCAGAATCACTCATTTCAGGATACAAATCCTACAGCGATGTCGCTGAATTTTCCCATCTCGATATGCAAGCTGCCCCGGCAGTTTCACCGACTCCGAGTATTGTAAGCTTCGCAACAGCATCATCCCCTGAATGCGTTGCATTCAGTATTGGTGCTAGCGCTGGAGGCGTTACAACAACTCTCGCTGCTGGGTGCTAAATATAGAGTACAGTCGAGAAGGGATCAAATGAGTCTATTTCGTCGTCGTGAAAATTCACGACTAGTTATCCGAAAGATTTTTTCAGAACACGCAGATCCAGATCAAGCAGCTCTGCAGTGGGCTCGGTCGGTTGCGGATGATAAGGACCTTAATCCCACGACTGATCAACTTCGCTTAATTAGAGAACTGCGTAAAACAGATTCTAGCCTCAACCTAGAAGTTGCCACATTCCTAGCGGAAGAGGCGGCAAAAGTAAGTTGAAGTACTAAATTCGAGGTTCCAATTTAGCTTTGGAACCTCGAATTTAGCATTTAATATTCTCATAATCAACACTCTCTCTAGGTCAGAAAATTGCAGAATTTTTATGATGCAGACATCACCGACATTTATGACTATTTGTATCCAACTCCACAAAATGAGCTTGAAAACCTAGCCGGTTTTCTGCTATCACGATCTTCCGGCAAGTCTTTATGTGAACTTGGGGTTGGAACAGGACGACTGGCCTTACCGCTTGCTGATTTTGGGTTTAATGTTACTGGGATCGACACGTCGCCCTTCATGCTTGAACGCTTGAAGTTAAAAGACACCAAAAAAGCCGTTAACGTAATCGCACAAGACTTCATTCGAGATGAACTACCTAAAAACAGTTATGATGCTATTTTGTTAGCTTGTAATACCATTTTTGTTGCGCAAACTCTTTCCCAGCAACAAGATATATTTTCAAATGCTGCTCGAGGTCTTTCTGAATCTGGAATATTTGTTATCGAAACATTCAATCCGATCCGCTATATTCGAGACTCTCAGCAACAACTTGAAATGCGGCATTTAGCAACTAACTTAATACTTTTCGAACAAATACACATCGATATCGTACAACAAACTCTTCATGCAAATAATCTGATACTACGCGATGGAAAATCGACACTACAGTATACACAGAAAATACGGTATATGACACCGTTCGAAATGGACGCCGTAGCAAAATCAACTGGTTTAGTCTTAAGGGAACGCACTAATGATTGGTCCGGAAACGCCTTCAACGAGCTTGCGTCACGCATCATCTCTGTATACGAACGAGAATAACGGAAGCCGTTCACAGGATCAACATGCTCGTAATCTACGACGTATGGCTGATCGTGCATTGAAAGAAACAGGTCTATTAACCGATACAGACGTGTCTGACATAGTTCCGATGCTGGGTCGCAATGTCAGTGGAATAGTCACTATTTCTAATACGAAATACTTTGTAAAAGTTATTACTGGTTTATATCGGGAAACACGTTTCGAACGTTCAACGTCCTTTTTTTCTGGGAAACTAAATCTTCCTGATCAAATTCGAACTCCCCAGCTTCTTTTCGTTCATTCAGATACCCATACCGTAATATACGAAACTATCGATAATGCTGAAAGTCTCAGTGATTTAGCACAGGACAATGAAATTTCAATGCCTCTCCTAGAACGTGTTGGTCGGGCAATTGCTGCTTTGCATAGCACTAAACCTTCAGCACCTGAGGCTATTTCTGATGAACGTCCTGGCCTTCCACCGATTTCGAATGCTGCTATACCCCTCGATCTTGTGGAAGGATCAACAATGGGTCAACTTGATCTATGGCGGATCATTCAGTCTGATCTCGAAGTAGGGGAAGGACTAAATGCTTTAGTGTCGACAGATTCCCCGCTTACTCCTGTGCACGGAGATTTACGTACAGATCAAATATTTTACTCCAATAATGACATCTGGATTATTGATTGGGAAGATTTTCACCTTGGTGATCCTGCTCGCGATCTCGGGGGAATCCTCGGTGAACTGTTATTTCACCAGCTACGACAACTAGTCAATCAGGCTGCTGACGAGCACGGAGAAGTCACTGACGAATCAATCCATCATGCTGGCGCGATGTTAATTGATGCAGCGCGTCCTTCTTTACAGACCGTGTGGCAGGGCTATCTCGAGCAAAGCACTTTGAACAAGTCTTTCCTAACAAGTTTCCGCAAACGAGTTATCGGATACATCGGATGGCAAATGTTTGAACGGACAATGGCTATAGGAACTTACCTCGGTCGGATAACTGCGTTCGAACGCGCATTAAGTGGTATTGGACGTAATCTCATACTAAACACCGATGCATATAGCACAGTTCTAGGTCTTGATTGAAGGGAAAACGTGTCGAAAATAAGTAATTCTTTACTGAAGATTGCAGAAAAGGTTACGTATCAACCCGAAAGTAACTCTCTCTTCTTTCATGGCGAACCTCTTGATGGCGACAACATTAAATCTCAAACTAAAAGTCTCGCCCTCCAGATATATGCTACTTTTCATGCCGGTGTTGCCGTAACTCCCACTAATAATTCTGATTTCGTCAATGATGCAGCCCTTGAGGAAAGAATACTGGACGCTTCACCAATTAAATGGCGCGATTCATCCGTGACGTTACTTGAATCTGTGGCACAGCCTGACGGTGCTATCGTCGCTCATCAGGGGCTAAAAGTATTTGTCCCCAGGTCCCGCATTATCGGCGATATAGATACAACTTCTGATACCGCTATGATTCGTCTTTCGGCCGTAGAACCGCGACTTTCCACAGGTTTCTTTTTTTTTACAAATAAACACGGCGTCGGAAACATGGCTGCCCCCCTTCGCATTTATCGATATGCACCTGATCCAGATGAGATACTGCCAATTTGGACCGAATTTATCAATTGGTGCGACAATAATGATCTACCTATACGTGCCAAACTGCTTTCTAGAACACATGAATATCCGAGACGTGACGCCTTAGTTATCTACATGCCAGAAGAAGCATGGCCACATATATACGAACTCGCAAAACTCCTAGAGGTGAGCTCTGCAGCACCGGATATCTCAACATTTGCAAAGCCGTTGGCCGCTGGAGTTTCTGCGGCCTGGGAACCCAGAGATGCTGCAATCGGGAAGCGTCAAATAAGTTTTGGAGAACACAGAAGTGAAATTGTGGCTGAAGGTATTGTTTCAGACCTTACCGCAAGCACAACAACCCATGAATTACTTGCAGACCGCCTAAAACAAGGGAATATCGATCCTCTATGCGTGTATCGAAATCTTGATTCTCCAAACATAATCTAATGACGTAAAAACTCAACATTCACACGAAACAGGCAGCATGGTGGCATCATACGAACTCCCCCTTAAAACATACGGATACTATGAAAGCCCCTTGTTCGAGGGAATATCTATTGCCTTATGCTTCCCGTTTGGGTCCGTTCACGAAAGCTCCTCAGAAGCTGGCTTCGCACATCTTTTCGAACACGTACTAGCAAAACGAATTCAACGTGAGTTAGAGTTCCGTACAGCAAAACTTCAGGATGCTGAGTTCCAATACTCCGCTCATTCGTATCCTTTTCATACAGAATTTCAGGTAGAGATTCACGCTAATACTCAAGATTCCTATTTGATTTTGCTTGATGCAACTTGCAGCGCACTATTCGACAAGAAGCCTATTGAACGCAATGAAATCGAGCCAGAAATTCGTATTATCGACCGTGAAGTTTCTCTACGGGTAGGATCAAACCCCCTGAGTATCGTGCCATGGGCGTTTGCCAGATCAATTCTATCTATCAACAGCGATAAAAGAGGCCACAACTCGTTTATCACTACTAACCGGATGAGCACTGACGCGGGTCTTGATGATCTCAATCGATGGAAAACAAACTTCACCCAAAATAATTGTAGTATCGGATTCACCGCGCACCCTAAATACAAGTCACTCGTTGCCAATTTTGTCGCACAACAAAATCTTACAAAGATTAAGAAACTGCACTTTTTACATCAAATGCAGTCACGATTATCGGAATTTCAGGACGCTACACTTTCACAAACTCTTGTTGAGAAAAGTTCCAATAGCATTGGTTTAGAAACAAAAATATTTCCAACATATACTCATGAATCCCCGTCATGGCAACGTGCTATGTGCTTACTTGCAACTCAAGTGATTAGACACATGGCATCAAAACGTATGATCTCTTCAGGGTTTTTCGGATCATTTCACGGTCCTGATTATCAAATAATCCTAGAACTCTTCCAGAACTACCCCGTCTCACAACAGCTTCTTCTCCAAAATTTAACAAACGAAATTTTGGAATTAGCGCAATCGAAGCAACTACGTGAATCACATCAAATACTCAAAAATCAAGGGATAGCCACTTCCCTCATGGCACGAGACGCGTTGTTCAATTTAGATCATTCAGAAACAATTAATGCACTAAAATACATTAAACTTTCTGAGGTTCGTCGACATATTTGCGGCCTTCAAAATACACCCGGGGTCTTCCACTATTTTTCAGACAAAGGAGCAATGATTTAACTGTGAATAATGTCGTTGGGAATTCTAATGAAATCGCTATAGCACTTTTCATTAAAACTGGGCCTTTGTCTCCACGCGATGGTTATGAACTAGTAACATTATTAAACCAAAAATTCTCTTCCTGGCTCACTTATGATGTGACTGCTCACCTATCACCGCAAGGTGTCAAAGTTATACTTACCGGACCTTACGACGATCGAATGAAAGCTGCAATTGAGAAACTGGGCGACACTCGATTGTTACTTGAAACTCTTACCCAAAATGACCAAATCCGACAACCAGTTAACGCGCAGATTCTTATGGCCGGGTTGATGTCCCACAATTTCGATCCACCATTCACCCAAGTACATTTACACAAATCTCCCATTCTAGTGTTAGTTGCTTGTGGTAGCCAGGCTATAAACAACCCCGAAGAAAACACCGCAAATATTCAGTACCAGATACAAAACAGATTAGGTAGTTTTATAAACAAATACAATGATACATACCCCTCACTAAGTGATTTCGAACCCCATAGACGATGGATACATATTCCAGAACGTTCAGGAAGTATTGTACGACTTTATAAGCCTTTACATGAAGCTAATAATCGAACAGAAGCCCTTTCGAGATCATTAGGAAATGCAATTATTGGTGGAATTGGCTCATCAACAATAGCCCAGATCCTACGTGATGAACAACAAATTAGTTATAATCCATATTCTGCACTAATAACACAAGCCGGATTGCAATGGTTAGTAATCGAAGCGGATACAACTACAGGGTTTGAACAAGAACTGATACATAAGCTACGTGAACTCATGAATACTGGATTTGATGCTGAATTTACAGCTCGGAATGTGAAATCTGCAGCACAATTCATGATCAGACAGCGACGAGCTGCTTTCTTCGACCCCAGCTCTGCTCTTCAATTACAGCTCGCTAAATATGACGGTTCCGATCCGTGGCATATCACGAATGCAAGTCTTGAAGAATTCCTAGATATCGACATTTTTCACATTAAACAAGTAGTTAATAAACTTTTTGTTTACGAATCAATGAGTCTTATTGGTCTTTCAAATGTTCAGGAGCAAAAAGTTTTTTCAAGTACCTAAGATGATTTTCTCATAGACAACAAATCATCCTTCTCAAGTACTATGAGCCTAATCGTATAAACCTACCCCTGGAGAACACATCTTGTTCGACACTTTTCAGTCATCAAAAAAGCCAAAAACAGAATCCTCCGGTCAATTAGGGGAGCTTGCAGGGAAAAAGGTTGTCATCATCTGCACTGGATCTATTTCAGCAATGTATTTGCCACCCTGGCTAGCCTGGCTGGAAACTACTTACATTAACATTCAATTTAGGGTTGTTCTGACTCAAACTGCCCTAAAATTTGTTGGCTCTTATGCCGTTAACACCTATTCTCAAAGTCCTTTTATTGTTGATGACTGGAATGAAAGCGGCGCTAGACCTATACATATCGAGTTATCAAATTGGGCGGATGGTTTCATCATCCATCCTGCCACTATAGATTATGTGTCACGTTTAGCCAACGGTACCTGCAACTCCCCATCTTTGCTAGCTATACAAGGTAGCGACAAACCAATTGTTGTGGCACCAGCATTACCACCTGGATACTTGAATAGCCATATTTGGCGTGCTCATTCACAAGTACTGAGCGAACGTTCAAATATCCATATACTACAACCCGTGACGGGCGGAAGTAGTAGTTCACAAGATCTTGAGTCCTATCCACCTCAACCTTTTCCTGCGGCAACAAGGACTCTGGCCACCGCATTATCACACATTACAAACGGAGAAGAAACATGAGTCTTATTTGGCAATTCGATACAAGTGTCTGGTATCAATCTTTACACAAGGAAAATGATCAGTTTATTTTAGAACGGTACTATAAAGACCGAGATATTAACGAATATGCCATCCTTTGCAATCCAGCTAACCCGAAGAATTGCACACCGCTAAGATATCCGTCTCATATTGATGAATACGGCACATGCTTTTTCGATCTAGCAGGATCAATGCCCTTGCTGTCGCTAGTAACAGATCCAAATCCGGATGAAGAAGCCTTATTGGAAATATTTGGCAAACTCGGATCCACAGTTTCAGAATTTCATGAAATAGAAATCTTAGAAAAGTACCCACAACCAGCAAACTTTCGCCGTCTTAAAAAATATATTACAGCTGATAGTGATGATGCCGCGGGTTACTTGCTCTCTCATCTTGACTCATCAGAGATGAATGCTCTCAAAGATTTAATTGATACATATTCTTCCTCTGAAGAGTATGTAGTTCATGGCGGACTTGGGCTTGGCACGATGTTTGTCACCAGTGACAATAAACTGGAAATACCAACGGGTCCAGAGGCTGGGGTATTCACCCCAATGATGGATCTAGCATGGATAGTTGGGAGCTTACCGAACTTGAACATGCAAGCTTAAATTCAAGCGTTGATGGATCTCGCTACGTTCAATTAGCTAATCAGTACATTGAAGGATATGAAACAGCAGCAGGCATAAGCGTTGATTTAACGCAGCTTCTACAACTTTCGATGCTTCGTACAGCGTTGCATTATCTCGATTTCGCATCAACTTATCCCACGTTAGACCCACATTTAGAAAACGTTGCTTTCCTCAAATGGCTCATTGAACGTGCAGTAGGGTAGGCGATATCGTTATGAACAAAACAAGCGGAACTTCAGCGATTTCTATAGACAAAATCAACTTAAGTTACGGAAACCACTTGGTGTTGGATGACTGTACACTTCAGGTAAAACACGGAGAAAGCGTTGCGCTGCTAGGACCAAATGGGGCCGGTAAGACCAGTCTTTTAGAAGTAATACAAGGTTTTCGTCGTCCAAGTACAGGGCGTGTAGAGGTTCTTGGCACAGATCCATTACGGGCCAACTACAAATGGAGCTCTAAAGTTGGAATTGTTTTGCAGGGCTGGAGAGATCATTTTTTTTGGTCACCAAGAGAGCTAATCAAACTTGTGGAATTAGCCCATCTAAATGTTGGTGCGGGATCTAAAAATAACACAGCTAACCTAATCTCGGTACTTGATCTAGAACCGTTTATGGATCAACGTATTGGACGACTATCAGGCGGAGAACGACGTCGTTTGGATGTATGCCTTGCTCTACTTGGTGAGCCTGAAATCCTATTTCTCGATGAGCCTACTACTGCTTTTGACCCCGCCGTTCGTCGTGAATTTCATGATTTTATGGAATCACTCAAAAAAACAACTACTATCATATGGGCGACTCATGATCTTACTGAAGCTGAACGAAATTGCGAACGTATCGTCCTCATGCATGATGGTCGCCTGGCGGCAGATGCAACACCTGACGAATTAAGACGTTCAGTACAAGGTGGGACTACAGTCGAATGGACGGATGAACAAGGTATCCGACAAAACTCCACTACTGATGACCCAAATACATTTCTTGCCGAGTTAATTGCGATGCCTAGTGTATCTGATATCAGAGTAAGTGATACATCATTTGAGGACGTCTATTTAGAGCTGCTTAACCAAGTATCAGGCGAGGAAGGACAACATCCTTGATACAGAAACTACCAGCAGTAAAGTTAGCAATAGGTCAGACCACTATAGAGTTAAAGCGTCATTATACTATATTTCGCATAATCAGCACGCTTATAGCCCCCATTGCTATTTTCATACTCATCAAACTTGGTTTACCTGACTGGATGGGTGGAAAAGATTTATTCCGTTGGATACTTGCAGCTTATTTAGCTGTTGCTCTATCGATTACCGGTTTAATTACTCTATCTGCGGGGATTATTGGCGATCAAGAAGATGGAACATTACTACGAGCTAAAACACTTCCCGCTGGCCTACACGCCCATTTAATAGCTAAAGTAGCGTTTCTAACACTAAACAGTCTTATAAGTATTGTTTTGATACTTATTTCTACTTACTTAGCGAGTAACGGCGAGTTGCTGAATATCAGTATCAGGCTTTTTGGATTATTCCCTTTGATTATCTTAGCTGTATCAGTTACTGCTCCCATGGGACTGATTGCAGGTGGGATATCACGAAAAATTTCTGCCGTTATATATATAACGCTTTTCGGGTATTTTCTAGTAGCGATTTCAGGCATTTTCTTCTCACCGGATTTTATGCCTCTATGGCTAACCTATGTTGCTCGTGTCTTCCCAATTTACTGGCTAGGATATCTCTCTCGACAAATTCTGTTAGAGCCCCATCTTCTCGTAGATCAACTGACAGCATTCGAGTGGTCTCTAGGTGGCGGGATCTTACTTGGCTGGTTAATTTTTGGGATACTATATGTCCCTGTTGCAATACGTGCTCTTTCCCGGCGTCAATCGGGTAGAAGACTAGAAAAGAGCAATTCTCCTAAGACATGAATTTTCATACAAAAATCTGACAAACTAAAGATCGCGAGTGATTCTTTGAAAACGCTTGGAATAGTAAGCGACCCGATGCAAGAAATCAGCCAAAAAACGCTTCAAATATCGGGGACCGAAATTCCTATCGGGATCGTAGATTCTACGCGTCCAGACTTTAATCCTAATCTACCGATGTTCCGTAACAAGGTACTGATTCGAATAGAAGCATTTTCTTGCAATTATCGAGATAAAGCATTGATTTTACATAATGCAATAAGAATGAAAGCGAATGGCTGGCCACGAACTGCACACTTCGGATCTGAATTTTCTGGAGTAGTCGAAGCAGCCGGCAAAAATGTAGCGAATTTCAAAACTGGGGACCGAGTTATGCCTAATGCTTCTTACCCTGATCCCCCTGCTCCTGGAGAAGCACCCGGAATCGTTACGAATACGGCTTCCCAAGGTTGGCTGATTATCCATGAGACAAAACTGTTTGAAGTTCCGTCCTGGATGAGCACAGTACAGGCTGCTGGCTTTTCTCTTGCTGCACAAACGGCAAGTAGCATGGTAAGGCGTGCTGAGTTTTCACCAGGGGATACCGCGATAGTGGCAAGCGCTCGTTCCAGCACTGGTATATCCCTCATACGAACTCTTCTGGTTGAAGGGATTCAAGTCATAGCCGTTTCCTCTAATAAATGGACGGTACAAGAACAGAAATTAATAGACCCACATGAAAGAGTGCATTTTTTAACTATTGACCACATTCATGAAATCGAAGAGCACTCTGCTGCAGCCGTCTTCGATTTTTTTACCGATAAAAATTTCGGCTCTTTTGTCAGCCTCCTTAAGTCAGGGGGTCGATATGTTACCTGCGGCTTTAAGGATCAACATCCTAAAATGGTAGACAAACAATCCACACCAGTTTCTTTTACCAATGCACTTGCTTCATTGATCGTTGGGAACAAAATTCTTGTAGGCAACTGTATAGGCACAACTGAAGATCTGAAATCGTCTCTCCAGAGGCAAGATCAGTTAGCAGTCCCGATTGATTCAACGTATGATATTTACGATGCTGAACAGTTCCTCAATCGGTCTTTTAACGATTTCGAGAAATTCGGAAAAGTCATCATGCAATATAAATAAACAATTATTTATCTCACAGGCATGAATATATATTCCATACAATTATATTTTTTTGCTTTCCACGAAGATAAGCTCGCTCAGGATTAACGAGATCCTGAGCGAGCTTATTATAGTTCGGAATTTGTAAAATTTACTGACTTACACTGCCGGCAAAGATTTAAAATAATTGCGAACTTGAGGATTGAAAGCAGTTATTAACCATAAAATAGATACTACAATCCACGCGACAATAATTACTGTTGAAACAGTGAGTAGCACAGGAGCAACGGTGAAATCCCCAATTGACATTGCGGAACCAGATAAAGTGAAAATACCACCGACAATTGCCAGTATGATCCCCATGACGCGGCCCCAGTTTTTAGCGCGTGATACACCAATGAGAACCACTACATATAAGATAGTTGCAACAGCTGCCATCACGATACTGACAGTTATCGACATCGTAGTTGTTCCCTCTAGAGCGTCTTCTATTTGAGTTTCAGTCAACGCTCCTGTTTCCTGCAATGAACGTCTTAGCAGAGATTCGTCCATAGCCATTATGGTCCCGACAACGGAAGAGAGCAGATAGAGAATAAACGAAACGACGGTAAGTTTACGCAATTTATCAAATTTCTTTGGTCTTCCCTGAACAGAATCATATGTTTTTGTAGAATCGTATACAGTGGTGTTAAATTTACTATCTGCTTGTTGAGCATAATCATGATTGTCGGTGCTCATATGCTTCTCTCCGTCCTGTTGTAATTGAAATTTTTCTGTGAAGTTTGGTTATTCATATCGAAGTGCTGTAATCGGGTTTTTCTTGGAGGCCCGTCGTGCAGGTAGTGTCCCAGCTATGAATGCGATGACAATGATTAATGCTATGACGGCAAGAATGGCTCCAGGATCGATTGCAAATAAGGTCAATCCCGCTACATCAGACAATGGCCCCTGAACGAGTGCGGTGTTACCACCGATGCCGACACCGAGGCCAATCCCTACCCCGATGATTGAGCCCATCACACCGATAAGGATGGCTTCCATAGAAAATAATGCAAATACTTTTCGGCTTGTCATACCCAGGGCCTTCATCAGTCCAATTTCTCGGGTCCGTTCTTGCACCGACATCAACAATGTGTTGACGATCCCGAAAGAGGCTGCCAGTAGCGCTATGAGAGCAAATCCGTTGAGTATCCAAGTCACAGCGTTGATGACTCCTTTTACCGTTCCAAGTTCATCTTCAACGGTAGTTCCAAGAAAGTCCTCGGACAGCAGATCATCTTTGACTTGTTGTTAGTTTTGTACAATGTTTTCCACGGTTGCTATAACCTGGGCGTAATTTTCTGATTCGTTTTCGTTACCATCTATCCCAGAGTTTTGTGTGTCGTAGAGTTCATCATTTAAAGCCTGCGACGGGGTGGGATCCTCGCCGATACCAGAAAGCAGTTGTTCAGAAACACCAACAACTTCTGCTTCAACCTTCTGAGTTTCGTATGCTAAATCAGTGACTGCAATGTCAACAGTTTTTCCTACGACGTCTTCAGCTTCATCGTCGTCCAAACCAAAAGCTGTCAACCATGTACTAGGAATTATGAGCTCTTTTTCTGCAGGGTCTGGTCGCTCGCCTGCAAGCAGCTCCATGTTTTGTGTATCAGAGGGCAGACCAAGATCATCTAGTACATACTTTGTATCATCAGGAGTTTGTAAATAATCTGCTGAAACAAAGACTACGGGGTTGACTTCTTCGATATTGTCGATATCGGATATTTTATCAATATCGTCCTCGGATAGCATGGTGATTCCGAGTTCGCCGACGCTACTGCTATCATCGTCGTTTTCCTCATATTCAACGGGTTCATTGGAATCACCAGGCATGGTTGATTGTTGTTGAGCCGCCATGACATAGACTTGGTCAGAATCTCCAACACCTTCGACAATTTGATCAACGTAAGTGTTGATACCAGCGCCCAAACCTGACGTCAGTGTGAGTGTAAAAGCACCAATAACAATTGCGATCACGGTCAAAAAAGTGCGCATCTTTGATCGCAATGAGTTGGCCAGTGCTGCACGTGTTATATCAAAAAACTTCACGAACTATCCTCTTTACGGTTGAGTATCGTTGGTGACTGTGCCGGCGCGCTCTTTTATGATCCGACCATCTTGCATAATCAATTGACGTTGACACCTTTGGGCAAGATCTTCATCATGAGTGACTAAAACTAAAGTGATACCAGCATTGCGATGTAGATCAAATAAAATATCTTCAACGTTAGCAGCTGTTGCTGAGTCAAGATTTCCTGTTGGTTCGTCAGCAAATAACACCGATGGATTATTTACTAGCGCCCGAGCGATACAAGCACGTTGTTTTTGACCACCTGATAAGTTACTTGCTTTACTGTTTGCTTTATCTGCCATTTCCAATTGCTCTAAAACATCCATGCCGCGATAGTTTCTCTTGGCTTTATTCATCTTGGCAATTTTTAAAGGTAAAACAACATTTTCTAATACAGTCTGGTTAGCGTTCAGGAAGAACTGCTAGAACACAAAACCAAAGTCCCGATTCCGTAGTGCAGAAATTTCTTTAGATCGCAGTGTTGACACTGGAGAACCTCGCATCGCAACAACCCCATCAGTCGGTTGATCTAACAACGCTAATAAATGCATCAGCGTAGATTTGCCAGAGCCAGATTTGCCAACAATAGCTACAGAATCCCTAGCATCAATCTGGAATGTCAAACCTCGCAACGCATCGAAACGCGCAGGCCCAGACCCATACACTTTCACTAAATTTTCTGTCTCTAGCAACGGCTGTGACGATACTGCATCGTCACTTATTTCAGCAGTGTAAGACATAAACCCTCCTCATAGTTCAAAACCTATGTTGGCAGACCATCTCGCTTATAATCTCACAGAAAATAGTCGAAAACTGCATTGCATTTGTTGATAAGAAAATTTCATCCGTATGGTGGAGTAGTAATCCACCATCGGGGGGAAGTACATTCCTCCAGCAATTGAAGCGTCCTGGGTTTTGTTCCGCTTGTTATACGGGTTTCAGGGCTTGGGCCTGGGTCATATGATACTCGGCTTCGATCTCTGCGGGGGTCTGGTAGTCCAATGCTTGATGCAATCTGGCAGTGTTCCACCAGTGCACCCAGTTCATCGTTTGGAATTCCACCTCAGTGGCTGATGGCCAGGCGGGGCGAGCATAAATCAATTCGGTCTTATACAAACCATTGACCGTCTCGGCCAAGGCATTGTCATAGGCATCGCCAACAGAGCCAACCGAAGCAGCCAGGCCAGCATTAGCCAGATGCTGGGTGTAGCGAATGCTGACGTATTGAGATCCGCGGTCGCTGTGATGGACTAATCCATCCAACCCTTGATCTCGTGCGCTGAGCAAGGCATGCTCCAACGCTTCTAACGGCAGTGCATCAGTACGCATCGTCGTACGAGTGGACCAGCCGACAATCTTGCGGCAAAACGCATCGGTGATAAAAGCGGTATAGCAAAACCCGCTGGTGGTGCGAACATAGGTGATATCGGCAACCCATAACTGATTGGGCGCATCTACCTGGAAGTTGCGATTGACCAAATCTGGGCGATGATCCGGAATTGCGGCAGGTACCGTGGTGAATGGTTTCTTGCCACGCACCACACCGGTGATACCGGCTTTACGCATCAGCCGATCGACTTGATCACGGCCCACTTGCCACCCAGCACGCCTCATCGCGTGCCACATTTTCCGTGCCCCATAGACACCATAATTGGCCTGATGAATCCCTTTGACCACCGGAACCAACACAGCATCCCGTAGTGCGCGCGAACTGACAGGACGAGTTTTGGCAGCCCGGTAGCCCCGGGAGGTAATAAACCCACGCTCTGTCGCACCAAGAACACGACAGATGGGCTCGACCCCGAAACGATCTCTGAACATATCAATGTAAGCGATCATCTCGTGGTGGGGCGGTCGAGCTCCGCTGTGAAAAACGCTGACGCAGACTTCAGGATCTCATTGGCCCGCCGCAGTTCAACATTCTCGCGCTTGAGTCTGCGGATCTCGGCCTGGGCATCGGTCGAGACGCCATTTTGCTTACCGGTATCAATATCGGCTTGCTCGATCCACCGGCGCAGCGTTTCCACCGCCACACCCAACTTGGGTGCCGTTTGGCGGATCACCGAATACCGACTGGGTGAATCCTCGTCTTCCAGCCGATCACAGACCATGCGCACCGCACGGTCTTTGAATGATTGAGGGTACTTCGTTGGCATAGTTCTATCCTCTCAGAAAAGGACGGAACAAAACCCAGAACGGTTCA
>Ga0079226_10002029_pt1 | contig 15556 bp, 24 predicted proteins | sample Poulit2014_FD_76345 | JGI IMG/M metagenome (GOLD analysis project Ga0079226, IMG submission 76345) | Agricultural soil microbial communities from Georgia to study Nitrogen management - Poultry litter 2014 | ecosystem: Environmental > Terrestrial > Soil > Agricultural land | place: USA: Georgia...
GCAGTTTCAGAGTTTTTCTTAGCTAACTTAGCAACATAATCTCCATCTTTACCAGCTTTGAGAGTTTGCTTAGATAAGGTACCAAGTTGTTTGTTGTACTTAGTTAAGATTAAACCTGCTTGTTCTCCGGTCATCCCAAATAGGGATTTCATGATGTTGATCTTTTGGACCTTTGACATTCCCTGCATGTGTTTATTTAAAACACCAAATACAGTTGAAAGATCTTTTAATTTACCAGTAGAAGTAGTAATTTCTTTAGGCTTAATACCTAATTTTGCAAGAGCATTCTTCTTGTCACCTTTGAGCAAATTACCAGTAGCAGTAGATAAGCGGTTGATAACTTCATTTAATCCAGTACCAGCTTTAGATGCTTCCAAACCGTTATTGCTAAGAATACCCATAGCAGCTGCAGTTTGAGATAAACCAAAACCGGCTTGGTGAGCGGATGATCCAACATAGGACATCCCATACCCTAAGTCTTTGAAACCGGTAGAAGTCATATCAGCCGCATAAGCAAGTTCATTAACTGCACGTTTGGTATTACTTGTCATTGCGGCTGTGCTTTTAGCACGCATGCCAAAACTTTCGAGAGTTGTACTTGATACCTTAACAACATCAGCAAAATCATCGCCAGACGCCACAGAACCTTGTAGTTCCGTGCGCATAGCGCCTAATGCTTGTTTAGTAGTGTAACCACGCTTGATCAATTCTTCATAAGCTTCAGCAATAGACTGCTGTGACTTGCCGTATTGGATAGACATGTCACGACCTTGTTTCTGCATTTCGGCTACGGCTTTGACAGCTTCTTTTTGCTTTTCGCCACCAGTAACGGCAAGGTTTGTAATTTCTTTATAGGATTGTTCAAGATTACCAGCTTTTTTAGCACCAGAAATTGCAGCTGCACCCACAGCTCCAATACCTGCAGCTGCGGCAGTTGCACCGGTTTTGACATGTTCCCATGCACCTTTAAGACCGGATTTCATCTTGTCAGCCGCAGTAGTTACACGTTTGGCACCATTAGCAATTTTATTAAATCCATTAGGATTGAGTTTATTAACTTCAGTTTGACTAGATTTAATCTTGCTGTTTAATTTAGCGATACTAATCGCAGTTTCATTAACTCTTACTTGTTGACGCTTATAAGCACTGCTTGACTTACCAGTTTCACTAGCAATTCGAGAAAGTTCTTGTTCTTGAATCTTTTGCTGTTTAGTTAAGTTTTGTAGTGAACTTCTATAACCTGATAATCTAGCTTTAGCTGATTCATAGCCTTTTCCTTCAGCTTTTAATCTTTCAACGTAAGATTTAGTCACTGCTTCAGTTTGCTTTAAAGATTTTTGTGCTTCAGCTAAACCAGACTTGTAGTAATTTAAGGAGGACTTAGCTTTTTCTTGCTGTTTAGTCAGAGATTCAAGACGAGTAGTAGCACGTAAAGTTTGTGCTGCATTCTTTTGAATTTCTTCAGTAGCATTCTTATAAGCCTGTTTGCCTTTTTCGGTAGTTTGATCAGCTTCAGCTTGAACTTTCTTTAAGTCCTTTTGCTTGTTCATTAAGCCATCAATATATTGACGTTGTTTTTGAACGGCTTCACTCAAACCATTGTACTTGGCTTTAGCTGCTTCAGTTGCTTGACCAGCGGATTTTAAAACCGCTTCTTGTGCCTTCCATGCGGAAGTAGCACCAGAAACGGCTTGTTTTAGCTCTTTAAGAGTTTTAACCGGCTGACTACCGTTTAATTTAATATCGGTAACTAGTGATCCTACTGGAATCGATCCTGCCATTTAATTACCTCCTTTCTTTTTATCAGTAGCTTGAAATAGATCCCATAAGTTCTTAGGACGTTTATCACGAGGTTTAGCATTCATGATTTTCATTAGCTCGTAATAGTCGTCCTCATATTCAATTTCATTAAGCGACATATGACCATTAACAATCATTTGTTGCTCGACATACTCAAGATCTTCTTTAAGATTTTCATATGCCTTTATTGGATTTTCATCACTTGGAGTCGCTTTTAGAATTATCTCTTTGCAAGATCTTATCTACTACTTCCCCTGTAAATTCAGTCACATCATCAAAGTCAGAATCTTCAACCTTCTTAACTTGTGATTCTGAAAGTTTCAGAACGTCCTGCAAGAAATCAGTGTAGCTATCAAGCCATCGTGTTTGAGCTTCGAGTGACTTAATAATTGACTCAGGATCGTCCTCTTTAATTTGCTTAAGTGATAATTGCATCTTGGCAATTTCTTTTTGAATATCTAAACAACGCTTTAAAACATGTGCTGTAGGAACTACTTCAAAAGATGCTAAGTGCAATTTTTTACCATTAATTTTGATTAACATATAATTTTCCTTTCGAAAGAAAAGAACGGCTGTTAACCGTTCTTAAGAATAAATAGCTATTTATACGCCTTCCACTACCCACCCAGTTAAGTAACTAATGATCAGAAAGAGGTTGACCTTGTGTATCAGTAGCCTTCTTGTTGTCCGCAGTTGCATCCACAGCTGATTGACCAGTGATAAATTTGATCATCTTACCATAATCAAAGCCTGGCTCGTTTGAGTAGAACTTTTCATAAAGAAGTTGATCAGTACCACGAGCTTGAGCATTTAAGGTCATAGCATCGTGTACAACAGTTGGGTTTTCTGCGTTAGTTTGCAAGTTAAGTTCACCAGGAACATAGATGCCCATTGGAAAAGCAAAGTAGAAATCAATTGAGCTCCATGGATTGTATGAGTGAATAATCAAACCACCTTGAGTTGGTTTGGCTTGTCCCTTACGTGCATAACCGCCAAGTTCATCTTTAACTAAACCGATTAAAGTATCTGAAACTGCATGTGGAATGTCGTTAGCTGCTAATGCTGCTTGTGGTTGAGCAGTACCAGTAGTAATTTCTGCTACATAGTTAGAACCATACACACGTTGAACTGATTCAGCTAAACCAGTAAGGTTGGCTTGAGTAGCACCCTTAGATGATTCCAAATCTGCTTTAAATAATCCTTTGAATTCTTCCTTAGTTTTTGGATCAAAAACCTTTCCCTTATTTCCGTCATAAGTAAAACCACCCTTATCAGAGTCGGTAATCACATTGCCGTTACTGTCATAACGCCAAAAAATAAAATCGTTTAAACCTTGTAGTTCCATGCTTTTCTCCTTCTAAATTGAAAATCTATACATAACTGTTGCGTTTCAGGGTCGTGATAGTGACCACCGTACGGCAATAGCGTCCAATTTCTTTGCATAAAAAAAGACACAATTGAACGTTCAAAAGTGTCAATTGGAGCCGTCTTACTGGTTCCGTAATAAATATTTAATTCGATTGTTTCGGTATTTTCCGTGAATGAATTGCTACCGTAAGTTGTTGGCACAGTAGTAACTTCAGTTACTAGAATTGCATTGAGCGTGTCTTGGATTTTAGCAGGTGGGAGCGCATATGCTTCCACAATGCCTAGATCCTTAATGCCCGAATGTTTAAGTTGAGTAACAACATCCCTAGCTAAAGTACTCATAGATGTTTCATCCCCTCAGCTTCAGCCTTTAAAATGGCTGTTCTAGCTTCAGTTTGCGATCTATCAAAAAAGTGCATGTTTTTAACCTGTTTCGCAGACATATTACGCACGCCATTGTTAACAAATCGACCAACCAAAGCCGAATATTTAGAATCAAAGCCAACCGCCGTATCACCAGTAGGCAATTTATCATGGTTAATACCTGGTCTATAAGTAATTGAGTCTCGCAAGTGCTTAGTCTTACGTGGTTTTTTGCCATGCTTAGCATTTGTATGCCCGACAGAACGACCACTGAGATAGTCTTCACCAGAAACGGGAGTGTTCTTTTTTAAGACTTCGGCAAAGACCGCAGCACCTGCACCAGTTACTTTAGCCTTCTTAGTGGCTGATAAATTGGCTGATTTTTCAACACTATCAAGCCAATTTTCTAAGCCATTAGCTAGATCAACCATTTTTCTCAACCTTTCTTAAACTGATTAAGTCGTAGGCTGTCTGATTCATAAAGCTATCAGGATTAATCTGCGCTACTTCATAGATCTGCCCGTTAAACCGAGCATGAGTGACTCTAGGCCATGAATTTCTGTGATGTACTACGACAATAATGGAACCAGTTAAATTCAATCCTTGTTGCTGGATCATCTGACCAGTTCCTAAGCTCCAACGCCCACAAGCAGTGTGGAGGATTCGCTGAAAGTTTAGCGTTGAATTGTCGTTTTCATCGTATCCTTCCTCGGCCGTTCCAAGTTCAATTGATGTAGTAAGCCGATCAGGATTTTGAAGTTGTACCATCATCACTCACCTCACTCTCATCATAAGAACCACGGAGCTGACCAATAATAGCCTTAGCTGTTGTGGAAGATACTGCAGTTGATGGATGATTAAACCAGTTAGCTCCAATTGCATAGCAGGCAAGCTTATAAAGTGGAAGGTTTTTTTCATTCTGATAAAAATCTGTCTTGTCTTCACCCACAGCTCCCTGAACATAAATTTCAGCAGCATCAAGAGCAGATGTCATACGTTGGATCAATTGATCATCAAGCATGTCATCATCAGGCAAATATCCTAGCACCCGTTTAAACTCATCATCAACCTTTAAGATGGTGGTCATTGCTGATCACTTCCTATCTTTTACTTACCTGACGTACCAGTATCAGCAGTGCCCTTAGCTTGATCAGCTACAGTCTTAAATGAAGCTGCAGCAAATGCACCGTCATCGATCAGTTCAACGTCAAAGCGATCAATGAATCTGATCTTAGTAGTATCAGTTTCAAATGCTCCACCACCGATATTAGTTGGAGTAACTGACATTCTTTGACGATCAAACAAAGTAATGCCTTGCTTAAAGTCACCAAAGTAAAGAGGATGTGAACCAGATACATCTGGTAACCATCTATCAGCAATAACTTGTACTGTGTGACCACCAATTTCCTTAATTTCTGGATTAGTTACATTAGGTTGGATTAAGTAATCACCATTTGCATCTTTCATTTTTGAAAGAACATTGAAACCAGATTGGTTAGTTACAAATGCTGATGTAGCAATGATTGCTGGATCAAGAGTGTTGTTTTCCAAGTCCTTGATGTCGTCAAACTTACTAATAGTAGGCTTTTTTGGCGCCTTACCCATAACAGCTAAAATAGCTTGATTACGAGTAACAACGTCCTTGCGTGCTACCCATTGTTCTAACCAACCTAAAATGTTTTCGGTAGTATCTGCCAAAAGGGTGTTAGTGGCGGTAGTGATACCTGCATAGCGATGAATAGCATACTTAACTAAAGTAAGCTTAGGATCATCGATGTCACCAATTTGTGCCTTTTCATCATCTAAGTTGACTAAAGGAGTAATATCAGCAAGCTTTTCATAAACACGTGAACCATGTGAAGTTGAAACATTTTCAACGTTTACTAAACTTTCAAGTGATGCATATTGACGTACTAAAGTATGAATAGCAGTTTGGACATCATCAGGAATGGTTAAGCCTGCATTAGAATCATCACCTGAAATTTTTGAACCATCTGGCATTGTGCCTGAAGTAACCATGTTCTTAAAATCAGCTACAAACTTATTCTTGATGTCCTTAGCCAATTCTTTTTCTGACTTCTTAGGTTCAATTGGTTTCTTATTAACTGGCTTTTCAGCATTTCTAGCATCATCCAAAAGTTGCTTTGAATAATTGCGAGCTTCCACAGCATCAGTGTAATCTTTAGCAGCTTGTGCCATTTCATTCTTCAAAGCTGTCTTTTGTTCATCAGTCATTGAATCAAAACTGGCATTATACTTTGAATTTAATGCCATCTTCTTATTAAAAAGATCAGTTACCTTATTACTCTTTGATAACCAATCATCATGTAATTCATTAATTCCCATTTGGAACCGCCTTTCTTAAATTAAGACCAAAGTAAAAGAGCAAGATCATTTTTCTTGCTCTTCTTTGGTTGTTTCTCTTTATTTTCAATGGGTTTAGAGACATCATTGGTCTTTTTAATATCTTGATGAAGCAAATTTTTAATCTTATTGATCATTTCTGGTTTTACTGATAAAGAGCCATCAGCATTAACTAGCGCTGGTTCTTTACTTTCGAACATAACTTCATCTGCAAAACCATTTTCAACATCGGTTTTTGCATTCATCCAAGTAGTATCAACCATCATTTGATAAATTTCTTCTGGTGACTTACCCGTTCGTTTGGCATATAAATCAACAAAAGACTTATCCATTTGGTCTAATGCATTATATTCGCTCTTCATATCAGAGCTGTTTCCAATAGCACCACCGCTGGCTCTATGAATCATCATTTGTGCGGTTGGTGACATTGCAACATGATCAGCCGCTAATGCAATCCACGAAGCAGCAGAACAAGCATAGCCAACAATATTAGCATTAATTTTGCCTTGATATTTCATTAATTCTGTATAAATTTCAGAGCCTGCATCGATATAGCCACCTGGTGAATTGATTTCTAAAGTTACATCTTCACCATTAGCATTTTTTAAAGAATCAGTGACAGATTTTGGACTAAAGTATTTATAATTTAAGAAATCATAAACATCTGAATAGTCATCAGGAATGACTTCACCCTTCATTTGAATTATTTTCATCGCTTTCACTTCCTTCCTGTGGTTGATATGCAGGCAAATCCTGTGGGAAATAGCCTGATCTCTTTAAAATAAATTGGGCTTGAGTGGCAGAAATCGCATTATCTTTCACCATATTTGAAATTCTGCCTGCAAAACTATCACCAATAGCATCCACAGATGGACGCATATCAGGAGTAACAGTAGTATTTAATTTATTGTTAAATTCGCTAACAATAGGACCAATAAAGCGTTTCAAGGCTTTAGCATACTGATTATTTTCTTGATCAAGATTAGATTGTTGATCACCAGCACCGTTTAAATAGCTATCTGGTAAGCCATAAACTTTAGCAATTTGCCTACTAGTCCAATCTACTTGAGCCAATAGCTTAGCAACATCACTTTTGATTTCAAGTGGTTGATAAGTTTCAAGATCATCTAAGACAATTGGCCCATGGCCTGAATTTTTTTGCTGTTTCACAAAAGAACGACTTCTAGCAGCTTTCTTGCTTTCATCAAGTAAGCCACCACCCTGAATTGTCAAAATCCCTGGTGCCATAACTGATTGATCTAATGCGCTTTTAGTTAAGTCATTAGATTTATTTTTAATTGCAAGTTCATCTATTAAAGCACGCAATGGAGAATATCCTTTAATGCCAATCGAATTCTTTGACATTAATCTAAAATGGATCATTTCGTCTTGTGGAATATTATTCATTGCACCAATTTCAGGTTCATCAAAGTCAACATCATAAAGCAAGCCTTTGCCGTCTAGATCCTTATAAACATTGACCTGTGAGGGTCTTAAACCTTCCCAATACAAATCAACACCATTGTCATTTTGCCAGCGATAAGCATAAGCATTCCCATCTAGCAATAGTTGAGCAAACATGCCTTGCCAAAAACTAAATCCATTTGTATCTGTACTTGGATTAGCTAGAAATTTTTGCATTCTTTGCGAGGGAGTCTGAAAAACCACCAATGCCAAATCAGCAGAGAGCTGAGAGATCAGAGAATACAAGTCTGAATTCTGTAAAGCCTGATCAGCAGTTACATACTTTGCATTATTTCCACCAGTTAAGTAATCAATAAAGTCAGTTGAATCTAAGTCAACTGACTGCCTTGAATTATTATTAAAATTAAAAACCGGCATCTAATTCACCTCCTTCCTATTTATCTTTAGGAAGCAAATCAATCAATAAGCCAGTCAAAATTAATGCAATTCCTAAACCTACCCAGCCTGCAATTGGTGACCATAAAAATAAGGCTCCAACTATTGAGCCGAAGCCTAAAACATAAAGCAATACATCTAAGAATTTCCAAATATTTTTAAATAATGTCTTAATCAGAATAATAATCATCTCCTAAAAGCCCAGACTTAGGATTGTTAAACCAATCTAGGACTTGTTTCTGTGTCATTCTTTCAACTTCGTGTGACTTGTCATTGATAATTCCATAATCTTCAAAGTGATACATTGCTTGATAAAATGCATCAATTAAAGCATCCACAGCATCAATCTTCAAAGTAGCTTTGTCCTTATCTACTTGAATACCGATTTTATCTTCTTTAATAACCGCATTAAGTAATGATTTTTCCAAAATTGGGTCATTAAAACGAGTGATCTTACCAGTTGCAAAACTTTCTTGTAAAAATTTTGTTGGATTAGCAAGTTCACTTGTTCTTTGTGCAATATCTTGAATTAGCCACCCTGTGTTAGCATTTAAACTCTCAGTAATGTTTTTAACCTGATAGCTACCAAATCGGTCATAGCCAAAAAAAACGACCTTCAATCTATGTTTTTCAACATAATCTAAAAGCCATCTGTAAATTTGCTCAGGATTAATAATCCCTTGTGGATGTGCCGTAATCGTACAGTATTTTGGATAGGTTCGATAAGCAATTCCATCCTGCTTTTCTTTAGCTTCAATTGATCCAGCTTGTTGCCATGGAATAAAACTGTGTTGGGCTATGTGCCAACGTGGTTCGTCTGTTCTTTCATCCCTGTAAGGATAAACAAAACCTATTGAAGTGTTATCACTAAACATTGAGTAGTCAAAACCAATATAAACCTCTCTACCATCAACTTTAAAATCATCATCAATAGCATTTTCAACGTCTTTCAAGTTCAAATAACTAGCAGTTGACTGTTTCAACCACAAGTTTAAGTTCTTATTCTCAAAATCCGCAATATTACCAGTCAATAAGTCATTATCACGTTTATCTTTTAAACCAGACAATAAATTTTCTTTTTGATCTGGCAAGCCTAAAAGTGGATTGGACTTAATCCATGTTTGAGGATCATAAACTTCATTTTCTGTATCCTGTGACCAGATTAAACCTAGATAGCTATCAGCTTCACGCTTGAAATCTTGTTCCATAGCTTGAATAACCATTTTTTCGTCTTCGTGGAATGGCACCGTAGGATCAGGATAAGCAGTAGATATCTGCACGAATTGATGGTTTTTAACCTTAACTTGACCAGAAATAATTTTAGAAATTCTTTGCCGTGTATTCACTTCACCAATTTCATCAAAAACGGCAGTTCTAAAGTGATATGAGTCATACTGTCCAGCTTCATGAGAAATGGCTCTTAAAATATTATTAGTTTTCTTTTCAATAATTTGTTCAGATTGTAGCTCTAAGCCAGCATCTTTAGCTAATGATTTAAATGGCTCAATATTAATAATTTTTCTAAGCATTGATTTAATATAGCCAAAGATTTTCATAGTTTGCTTGTAGTTAATGGAAGCAACTAAATAATCTTGGTTTTCTAGCCCTAAAGACTCAATTAGAAAACTATAAGCTACTAAAATTGCCATCAAATAGGTTTTCCCTTGCCCACGTGATACAGAGACAATAACTCTGGTAAATCGTTTATCATCATCTCGATCACGCCAGCCCATCATTTGACTAAAAATAAATTTCTGCCAGTCCATTAATTTAGTAGGCTCACCAGTATCAACATTAGGCGAAATAGAAGCGAACTTTAAAAGTCGATCTACTTGTTTAATATCATAATGATAAGGAAATTCTTTAGTGTTTTGCCTTTGCAGGTCTCTTAAATGGCGAAAGCAAGCTAACTGAATATTGTATCCTGCTTGTTTCTTGCCATCTAAAACATCAAAGCAATATTTTGTTCCTGGATCATTATATTTTTCTTGAATTTCTTTCCAATCAATTGAATGGTAGGCATCTCCCACATCATGAGTTTGAGTTAGATCAATTTTCACTGCATATTCCACCTCCTTTGAGTAAAATAAAAAGCTAAATCACGGATTTTTAAGATTTAGCCTATTAATTATTAACAAAACAGCCGTTTTGTTAATAAAGATGCAAAGAATTACTACATATAATTAACAAATTAATAATTTTGTTCCTTTTTTAACATTACAATTTCTACATGCTAATTTAACATTGCCCCAAGTATTAGTTCCACCCTTAGCAATTGGAATGACATGATCAATTGTAGGTGCATCAAAACGATTATAATCATTATTCAGAATTAAATGTTTACCACATAAATAGCAAACACCATGATCACGTTTATATAGTTTAGCCAAAGTAATAGATCTATCATATTGACCATTTTCTTTGGCTTTTTTAATTCTAACTTCTTTATTTTGACGTTTTATCCAATTCTTATTTTTCTTTCTACATTTAGTTGAGCAAAAATGACTACCATTATATTGTTCAAAAGCCTTGCCACAAAATTTACAAGGATAAAAAATAATTGGCTTAATCTTTTGATTTAGCATTTCATATTTTTGAACATCATCTGGAAAAATATCAGCACGTTTAGAGTCAGGATTACATATACTACATTGCCAATTTTTCTTTCTTAAATGACTATCATAAACATAATATCTAATACCTGTTTGCTTGCATTGAACCAATATCTTAATATTTTGTCTGTTATCCCTATGTTGCATCTTATAACCTGATATATAAGAGATGTCTGGATGCCTTTGTTTCAAGTTTTCAATAAACTTTTTCTCAAATTTATCTTTTTTATGCAAGTATCTTAAAATTTGCCCACATTTTTTTGAACAGGTTTTTACATTCTCGTGACTGTTATAAAAAGCTTTATGACAAACAGGGCATATCTTTTCCAACATTATCACCTCACATATATTATATACGTATTTACGTATAATGACAATACACGTATAAATGATATAATGTAGCTAAAGGAGAAATAGCATGAAAAAGAAATTTACAACCACACTGGATGAAAACATCATTGAAGATTTAAAAATACTTGCTATCAAGAAACATACAAGTGCTGCAAGCTTAATAGAGCAAGCAGTAAAACAATTACTAAAAGAAAACGACCAATAAAGGTCGTTTTTTTATGCAAAGAATTTTTTCAATTCATCTGCAGTACTAATTTTCTTCTTTTCTTCTTTCTTTTCAGGCTCTTTCAAATTAATTAAATCATGTCTTGCTTTAGGACTTAAACCTAGTTCTTTTCCTATTGAATTTAGCTTAGCTAATGAATCAGACATTGTTTGCACTGCTGGATTTTTAGCATAACCAGTAAAATCTTTTGCAACTATTGAACCATCCACAGGAGAGAGTGTCGTTTTATATTTTGGTCTTTGAATACCATGTTCTTGAACATTTTCATAAGCTGTTCTGTACATATCATAAGCACTACAATATTGAGCCAATAAATACTGATCAGCTTTAATAATGTTCTTATTCTCATTCAAATATGGAACTAATTTACGCCACAATGCTTTTCCAATTGTTCCCAAATATTTGGGAGGATCTTTGGATAAGTTCGGCTCTTTTAAATCCACTTTTGACTTCTTTGGATTAGTTTTCAAAAACTTTCACCCCCCTATAAAATAATTTTCGCTAATTTTTATTTTGTGACACAAGAAAACGACACGGATGCGGCTCCACTCTGCCGAAAATGGTGGCGGGGGCTTTTTAAAATTGATTCATGTGTAATCATATTCATAAAAATAAAATCGCTTAAAAGCTAATTATTTAGTTTTTGGAGCATGTTCATTACGCAATCTATTAAATAAGTTAGCAATCAATTTAACATCAGTTACCGCCGGATTATTTGTCGGTTTACCATGCAATCCAGTGCCATAGTACTTTTCTTCAAATCTAGTTTTCCAGTAGTGGCATTCCTGACAGCATGTAACAAGATTTTGTAAGTCCTTCATGTGATCAGGGAATCTCTCTACTGGCAAGACGTGATCTATTACATTGCCCTCTTTAACTTTACCTAGTGCTTTACAGTACCGGCATAGACTATAGTCGCGATTAAGAACTATAAGCCGCATGTCTTTCCATTGTTTAGAATGATAAAACTTATTCTGCTCTGCTTTAATTGGATTGCGATTGCGAACTACTTTGTTGTAATACCTTTGTCTTGCTGAATTGTTATATCTATGGAATCGATAAAAGTTATTACGTTCTTGCAGTTCTTTCTCATATGCAATATGTTTTCTGCAGTAATGATTTGGCACATAAGCAACAGCATGACAGCCTGGATAACGGCAGCGTCTGATTCGTGGCATAAGATCACCTCTTTTTGAGCAAAACAAAAAGCCGATTGCTCGGCTTATGTTTGCACGCTCGCTATGTATTCATAAATAATATGCGGTAATGTTTGATTATAGGTCATCGCATGCTATGGAACAGCGTCAATTGAAATACGACAGTTAATAAATACAGCTGTTCCTAAACATGATCACGGATTCGAACCGTGACCATGCGAAGAAAAACCTAAGATAGTTTGTCGAACTTCATTCACTTTTCGACACTATCAATTATGCACCAAATTCCACCGATCGATCTCCGATGAAAGTCCGCACAGTTTCCGATGAAAGTCCGATTCATGCATAAACACGAAGGTCAATGAGATTGTCATCATCCACATTGCATTGCTGTTGATAGTAATCGTATGCATCAGCAAACTCAAGCAGTGAATCAGGTTTGATGCGGTTATAATACTGCGACTTTTCATAAGGCAACATTCTAATGATTTGTTCTTGATCATAACAATAAATATAGTTATCTATTAATACAGTCTTATGTAGTTCTGTACAACTATAAATACTCTTATATATAGCCTTTATTACCTGTTCAATAGATAAAGCACTAACTATCGATGTTTCAGCATAGTTATTACTAGTACTATGGCTTGGTGCCCACGATAACTTAGGACTAGATAATTCTATTAGATCGTGCCCACATCTTCGCAATAACCTAGGCAACTGCTTAGACAGAAATCGATCAACACTATTAGCAGTAGCAGAATAATTTATCTCAGCAAATAAATTCAAAATAACCAACTCCATATAATAGATATATAACAATTCGTAATACATCTATTATACTTCATAATTAATAGCTATCGATATACCGTTTAATTGCTTTGGTTGCAATCACTGACATTGGTTCATTCAATCTATCAGCATAATCTTTCAATTCTTCATAAGTATTTGCATCAATTGTAACTTCCATACAATCACCTTCCATCATAAACATACGAGTCGACACCAGTTCGCATAATCGGCTTATCTAAATAAGGTGGCAAATAATAGCAGCCATTGCGGATAAAATACCAATGATATTTGCCCTGATAAATTCTATAGTTTCTGGATTTTAGAAATTCCGTTTTGCTTACTTTAGATGGCACATACTTAAAATGTAAACTGATAAAGTGACTCAAACTAGTAACGTAATAAGTATCACCGCTTGGAGAAGCAATTCGATATTTGAAAACTACTTTTAATCTAATGCGATTATTCTTGATAAAGTTTACGATTCGTTTATTGTCACCAGGTATTTGATTAATAATTTCGGTAACAGAATAGCCTTCATGCGCTAATTTATGAATTTTATTTTTATAATTATTAGCCAGGCTTTCGTGTTTCATTGAAGGATACATATCACGGATCATTTGATAATCAGGATCATCTTCCGGACAATTAACGATTGACCCATATTTAGATTCAATTTTATTCAGTAATAATAGAGATTCTTGATATTTAGTCATACCCATAACCACACAAACCTCCGTCTACTATCATAAGAGCGTCTTTAACAGACCTAGCTACACCGTGGATGATATTGTAAGACATCAGCATATTATGAAAAGCAATTTGATCATCACGCAATTTGCCTGTTTCGGTTTTAACTTCAATGTAAAACATTTTGCCATCCACATTACGAAAACCGTGCAAGTCAGGATATCCCGATGGCAAACCAGTAGTAAAGAATCGCCCATCAGGTGTTCTGATTTTACCAACATTGGCGCGAAATACATGACATTGATGCTGGGATAAAGCTAGTTCAATTTTCTTCTGAATGCTATGTTCACTTTCCATTAAGCTTACCTCTAGTATTGAAAATTGCGTCTGATTCATTAGGCAATTTCATCAGCAATTTCATGTCATCCATACTTGCATGTTTTTTCTGTAAGATTAACTGTGACGCTTTAAGTGGATAAAAATCACCTATAAAGTCATCACCCCAGACACCATTCCTTTTGACTGGAAAGAAATATTCATTAGCAATTTCATCATAAACTAGTGAATCCGGATAAATTTTACGTCCATTCTTGTCATGAAAAATAGCCGTTTTATTTGACATAGTTGTTATCCTCCAAATCATGAATTTTATTTGCAAGAATTAAAATTGATTCCCACATGAAATTATCTTGTGCAGTAGCTTTATGTTGTACAGCTTCAGTTAAGTCTTCATTTGCTCGAACTTCTTTTAATAAAGAATCAAATAAATCATCGCTTTTATGAATTTCTTCGATAGTTTCAATATTAGATTTACGAGTTTTACGATTTGAAATCATGTCAGCGATAAGCAAAAAAATCCATATTATATAGATGATAAATTCTATTACATCGCTCATTACTTATCACTCTTGACTAACTTTGGTTTATTATCGGTTTCAGATTTATCATCTGCATCTGTCTCGGGAACAAGTTCCTGTTGATCAGCTTCCAGACTTACTTGAACTCCATTGCCATCAAAAGCGATGTCTTTCAATTTATTCAAGTTAATCTTATGAGTAAGCAAGTCTGCATCTAATTGCAAAACTACTTTGTTACCATTAACTTTAAAATTATTTGTTGTTGCTTGAAATTTAATTGTTTTTCCTGTCATTGTTTGTTATCTCCTGTTAACTAAGCATTAAATATGTAAACGATATACTGGTCCAAATAAACATAAGGAAATCTAATTTTCCATTTTTAAAACAAAAAGAAATTAAGACTATTAACCAGTTCATTAAAATTAATGTTAAATTGAAATATTGTTTTGCTGTCATTTATAATCAATCAGTTACTTCGTACTTTGTATTCTCATCAAGTTTTCTCCCGCACATAGGACAGCATTTAATTTCTTGTACTGTTTTTTCGTTAGAAATTTTCCCATCAATATGAATCTTTCTATCATTACCTACATAGACAAAATCAATTTTTTTTCATTTTTAGGGCGAGCAATTAAAGTAGCTCGATTCATACTGTCAAAATTACAATAATCACATTTTTCTTTAGTCATTATTTATTTTTTCCTTCTTAATCAGTAATCACAATGTGCGCATTCACTTTTTCAACATGATCGTAATCACCCTTAAGCTTTTCAATTAATTCCTGAACTGTACAATATTTGCCGGCATAGGCCCCTTTTTCATCGTCATCTACATTATGTAACATTACTGCAATATAGTAGCAGTCACTTAGAGGATGATCTGCATAATTAGAAATTCTGTATAAATCATAGTGGCTTGGGTCATCATCCCAGCACATCAAAACATCTCCATACTTGTATTTCTTTTTATTTTTTTTAGTTCTTTTATCAATTACTTTCATTTTCATGCTCCTTCAAATACATTCAAAACAGTATTTTTAACTTTCTTCATTACAAAAGCTTTTTCCATAACCTTAAAAGATACTTGTCTTTTACCTTTATCATCCGGACCTACTTCAAC
>Ga0079226_10002030_pt1 | contig 15551 bp, 16 predicted proteins | sample Poulit2014_FD_76345 | JGI IMG/M metagenome (GOLD analysis project Ga0079226, IMG submission 76345) | Agricultural soil microbial communities from Georgia to study Nitrogen management - Poultry litter 2014 | ecosystem: Environmental > Terrestrial > Soil > Agricultural land | place: USA: Georgia...
AACAGCCAGAAAAAAAAGAGACCAGAGGTAGAAAGCGAATATATGCCAATGCTGCCGAACGCCAACGAGCCTATCGACAGAGAATGAAAGAAAGAGGCGTAAGAGTGGTAACGACTGTCGTCAAAGATGTACGTAATGAAGCAGAGTTAAAGAGTGATATTATTGACTTGTCAGAGGTGCGTAAGTGGTGATGTTACACCAGTCCTATTTATTTTATTAGTCTTACTTGCAATTACTCTACAGGATATATTATAATATAATATATATTTATATGGAGCAAAGGAAAAAATGGCTTTAAAACCAATTAATAGTAAAACAGAGAGTGCTACTAAAATCAAAAAAGAAGAGGTAGCACCTGATTTAACTAAAATTAAATCATACACACTAAAGGAAAGCACTATTGAAAGACTGTCTCGTTACAAAGAAAGCATTAACGAAAGGTCGGAGTCTTTTTTAGTGCAAAACATCATCAACGACTATCTAGAATCTAAAGGATTTTAATAAAAATCCCCTTAAATTTTAAGGGGATTTTTTGTAAATCAAACTTATTAAAAAACTTGTTCTCTTATGAAAGATGAATAATGTAAGTAACCCAAAAAATATTAAATAAAATTAATAAGCTGATTACAATAATTCCAGTATTTTGTTTGATTCTATCCAAGCTAAAAAGAATACCTAGCATGGTAACGCACCACAAAATAGAAAAGACAAAGGCTATTTCTAATAGCTGATGAGTTGCATTAGTAATAAATGACATTTTAAAAAGAATATGATTAACAATCAGGCTTATCATTGCAGCGGTCAAAGAAAAGATCACTACCCTTGCCATATATCTAAGCTTTTCTTGATTGGCTTCTCTAGCAATTCTTCTCTCCCTCATTTTAAGCTTTTCTTGATTGGCTTCTCTAGCTCTTCTCTCCCTCATTTCTTGCCGATACCATTCTCGATCCTCAATGCCCATTCCTAATCTCCCATAATTTTATTTGCTAAACAAAAAACTTGTTCTCTTATTTTCTTTATCAACAGTAACAGCCGCTGAAAACTCTTTGCCTGCTTTGTTTTTAAAACCATTGATTTTATTGGTTTTACCTTTGTCAACTAGGCTGTAAAGCTGCGCTTCTGTTATTTTTTTACCTGCTATGTTTTTCCATGCTATGAAACCGCACTCGCATGATAATGCTTTTGTGTTAATTCGCAAAGTGCTTTTTGAGCAGCATGGACAATCAGGCATTGGTTTGTTATCTAAAATAGATTGAGTTGTTTTACAATCTGGATAATTTGAACAAGCTATAAAACTTCCGTTTTTAGACTGTTTAACGACCATTACGCCCTTACCACAAGCTTTACACGGCTCACCTTTTACTTCCACATCAAAGTTTTTAGATCGCTCAACTTCAAGCGTTATAAATGCTTCTAAATCATCTAAAAAACTATCTATATCAAGATTTCCTTTTTCAATCTCTAGTTGCTGTTCAAACCATAAAGCCGTTAAATCGGGTAGAACTATTTGTTCTGGCATGGCTTTGATAAAATCAATACCTTTATCTGTGGGTATTAATTTTTTACCCTCATAAATAAAATAACCTTTGTCATTCAGATTTTTAATAATAGCAGAGCGTGTAGCAGGTGTACCAATACCACCATTTTCACCCTCACGCCCTTTATCCTTTGCAATTAAAAGTTCTTTTATTTTCGGATCTTTAACGTACTTTGCTACTCGTTGTAAGTCTTTTAATAGGGTTGCTTCGGTATAAATTGGTAAGGGTTTTGTTTTTTCTTTGTCGGCTTTAACTGATACACAATCACCCTCTTGTCCTACGGTCAGAGAACTTAAATACTCAAATAATGAATTATCGTCGATTGAATCGTCATCTTGATTTGACGTATCAGTATTAATACTTGACATAGCAGACCACCCACTATTAGTAAGCTTTGTCGCACTTGCTTTAAAGGAATAATCATCAGACTTAATAAAAACATTGCAAACATCGTACTCTTTATCAGTCATAAACTGGATAAGATATTGTCTTGCAATTGCTTCATAGACTACGAGTTCATCTTTAGTTAAATCGTTGATTGTAAAGTCGGAACTCACGGGGATAATACCTGTATGAGCAGTAACTTTATCATCATTAAAAGCTCTACTAGGTTTTTTATCATCTATTTCATAAGTAGAAAAATCTGAAAAAATAGAATTAAGAAATTCTAATGTTTTTGGTGCGTCTTTAAATTGTTCAGAAGTTAAGTAACGACAATCAGAGCGGTTATAAGTAATCGCTTTATGTTTTTCACGCAACGCTTGAGTAATTTTTAATGTTTTGTCAGCACTAAAGCCATGAGTCTCATTCATTTTTGCTTGTAAATCAAGCAAAGAAAATGGTAATGGACTAGGCTTCTTTTCGTGCTTAATCTCTTGATTAGCGATAATTGCTTTTTTGCCTTTTTGTTCTAAAATTACATTGGCTAAATTTTCATCAATAATTTTACCGTCTACTGTATTCACAGCGTCATCTAAAATTAAATTAGCCGTAACATCATTTTGACCAAAATTAAAAGTGCCAGAAACTTTATAAAAATAACTTGCTTTGTGATTTTTATTATCTAGATAGCGGTTTACAATTAAACCAAGTGTTGGTGTTTGAACACGACCAACAGAAAAAATTTCATTTACTCCGTTTAATTTAGCAATAATTGTATACGCTCGACTTAAATTTATTCCAAATAAAAAATCAGCTTGTGAACGTGCCAAAGCTTTTTTATACATGCCGTCAAATTCCGAATCGGGCTTTAAATTATTTAAAGCTTTTTTAACGGCTTCCGTATTTAAATCATTGATAATAATACGTAATACATCACCTTTAAAATTACAATAATCTAAAACTTCACGTATTAATAATTGACCTTCGTCATCAAAATCACCCGCATTTATAACTGTATCAGATTTATTAAGTAATTTTTCAACGACCTTAAATTGTTTAGCTGTGTTAGGTTTAACATCGAGCTTTAACGGTCTTAACTTTAGCGGTAAATCATCAAAATTCCATTTTTTATAATCAGGATTGTAAGATTCGGGCTTTGCTAATTCTAAAATATGACCAATGCACCAAGTCACAATATGATTATCTTGACACTCATAATAGCCATCATGTCTTTTTTTAATACCAATCGCATCAGCAATGATATTACCTAATTGTGGCTTTTCCGCTATTACTAATGTTGTCATTGTCCTTATTCCTTATATTTTTTTCTCTTAGTATGAAAATCGGCGGTTAAATTTCTTTTGTTCTTGTTCTTCTTGGTATTTTATTAATGCTGCTTCATAATCGTTAACATCAACCCAAAAACCGTCATTTTCTTGTGTGCCTACATATTTAGCCGTTACCAATTCTGTAAACTCGTGATTTTCATAAATGTCACAATAACTAGGCTTATTAGAAGAAATAACTTCTTTTTCTTTTGTGACCCATTCCCATCTATACCTACCGTCCTCATAAACTCTTTCGTATTCTCGATACGTTATAGTTTTTTTATTTGATGTATTTAAAAATTTTGCGTCACATCGACCTGCTCCTCGCGAGATAGCAGATACTAATGCTTGCATTTCTGGTGTTTCACTTGAGACAGGACATAAGTTAAGAAAATTTAGTCTACCTTTAATCGTGTCAGAGATAGATCTATAACTAATTCCAAAATAACGCTGTAAAGATGGTCTACATTCAGTGGGTCTAGTGCTGCTTGACAAGCACAGAACCGCTTCACAAGCCAATTTTGTATCACCAGTCATAATTTCACCCGTTTGGGCTAATGACGGAACAGAAACTAAAGCTAATAAGCTGCTTAATACTATTTTTTTCATAACATTCACCCTTTAGAAATTAAAGTTTTACTACTTCATTATTGCTAAATTTATAAAAATATAAATTCACTAAATCAGAGCATTTATTAGAATTAGTAGAATCGCAAGTTGGCACAATATTAATATTATTTGTTGAGTTATTTTTTATCAGCTTATGCTTAATAATTTTAATGTTGTTTTCTTCCCCGACTAACATAATATGGTCAGCATGTTGCGCTAAATACCAAAAACTTGAATGATGATTATCATTTGTTAAGTTGCTACCGTTAATACTCATTAAATAACGCCAAGAATCGTTATCAAATCTGTTTTTTGAAAAAAAATTAACATCGTTATTTAAATGATTAATACCCTCTAATTTTCCAGTTGGAAAAGCTGTGGGCTTTGGCGGTGAGCTGCAAGCCGATAGTAAAATTAACGTACTTAAAATAAAAATTTTTATTTTCATTATTTATCTCCTAGAAAGTTGGAAAAAATGACTGATTTTCGTTATTTAATGATTTGATAGTAATTGATGTTTCACCCTTTACATAGGCAGTTTTTAATTCATTCTCGCTAGGTATGCCTTGAATAGAACTTAGATAAGGTGAGACTGATTTCAGCTTGTTTATAAAATAATTATCATTATAAAAAAATGCTTTTTCGCATTTAATTTTTGCCGAGTTGCAAAGGATAATCTGTTCTTTATCTGATAGCTCCATAATTTCTTGAGGTAAAATTAAGGCTCTTGATGTTTGATTTACAGAACGACTAACATTAATCATGTCTTTACTACTGAATGATTTGTTATTAGATGATGTTGTAATGTTACCTATTCGCTTTGAAATTTCTTCTGCGGTTGTTGATTGCTTTGGTCTAAAGTAGACTTGACAAGCATGGTTTTCAAGCAGCGTTTCAGAACCTTTATCACCATACCCTAAAGGCGGATTTTCAGAGAGCTGCGTTTTATTTTGATAAATAATTAAACTTCTTAACCAATAACCTGCCATATAAGCGACTGCTGTTTGGTATTGCTCCATGTAACCGATTGATGTAAATTCGTCCATTAACATCAAAACATTATGCTTTAAATCAGGGTTTGTATCAGGCAAGCCTTGTTTAATATTTTCGTAAATTATTTGTGTAAAAAACAAATTTAAAATAGGTCTTGCCGTTTTAATATTTTCTGGCGTAATCCCGATATAAATAGTAATTTTTTCTTTTCTTAAATCCCTAAAATCAAAATCATTAGTTTCAGTTGCTTTTTCAAATAATGAATCTTGAAATACTTTTAATGGTGTTTCATAAGAACTTTTAACGCCTGCAAATTGGTCTTTGGCTTCTGCTTGCTCAAAAAAGCTTAAAAATTTAGAGTAAATTGTATTGCTCAGTAAATCCATTCTATTTGCAGTCTCTACGGTCTCCTCTAACGTTAATTTAGTAAACGTGCCGTCATCATCTAGATCTAATTCAACACCCTGTAAAGCGCCTGCTAAGTTTGTTAAATTAAATCGATTATTTGCTAATAAATTTTCTTCTGACAACTTACCAAACAAATACGTTATAGCGACAAAAATAGATTGTGCTTGCAAAATAAAAAAGTCTTTACCGCCAGTTAGTGGGTATAACGAATTAGCTAGAGATTGGATTTGTAATTCAATGTCAGGCGAATTAAAATCTAAATAGCCTAATGGGTTGTATCTATGAGTTTTATAGCTAAATGGATCAAATAAAAATACTTTATTTTTTAATTTATCTTGTCTATATTTAGATGTTATTTCAAAACATTCTTGTTTTACATCTAAAATAACCGCCGAATTTTCCCATTCTAATAAATTTGGTATAACAATGCTTACACCCTTACCCGACCTAGTAGGCGCACCAATTGAAGCAAATTCAGCACCACCGAACTTTAATAATTTTCCATTGTATTTCCCTACGATAATACCCTTATCTGATAAGAGTTTATTTTTTTTAATTTCTGATAAACTTGAAAACTTAGCACTACCGTGCAGATTTTTTTTTCTAGCCAAAGTAACTTGAGCAAAATAAGCTGCAATACATAAAGCAATGTTAATTATTAATGCTATTAAAACAGCAACTGAAAATGTCTTAGCATAACCTTGATTGATGGCTTGAATTGGTAAATTTAAGGCATAATTGTTATAAATAATTGCTACTTTTTTGAAAAAAATATGTATGGCTTTACCTGTAAATTCAGGCGATACCATGTAAATAAAAATCCCAATGCTAAGTAAATAAGTAAGTACTAAACACGAAAAAATCAATATGATGATTAGCGCTTTTTCTCTAGTTGTTAAATTTGAATAATTAAAATTATTTTTGAGAAACGTCATCAATCTTACCTTTTAAACAAGTTGCTGCGTTTTTAACATTTAAATAATCTTTCCAATGCAGCGAGTTTATAGCTCTTTTACCGTTACTTTTACCGATGGTGATAATAATATCAATCGTCTCTTTAATGATTGATTCTGCTGTCGTGTAAGGTAATTGTGAACCTGTTTTGTTTTGCAAAAACATTAATGTTAAACGTCTAATTGCTTCTTCATAATTACCTGCATGTAAAGATGTTATGCTGCCACCATGCCCCGAACTAATAGCATTAATATAGTCAAAGGCTTCACCTCCTCGGACTTCTGCTAAGATAATTCTATCTGGCTTCATTCGCAAACAAGATTTTAACGCTACGTCAGGTCTGATTTTTGTTTTTTCGTTATGTTCTGACGGGTATAAAAGATTAACAAAATTATAGTGATTTATTAAGAATAACTCTCTTACGTCCTCGATTGTAATCAGTCGCTCATTAGATGGAATTTCAGCAATTAAGGATTTCATAAACGTTGTTTTACCTGAGCCAGTAGCACCAGCAATTGCAATATTTTTTTTCCCCGATGATATAGCTAATTTGCAAAAGTTCATAAAATCTTTTTTTTCAAGAAGTTCTAACAGCTTAAAATCTAATGTTGAAATATTAGAATCAATTTCGACATCATCAAAGAAACCATTTTTTTTAAAACTATCTAAATCAATTGAAAATTTAGATGGCTTACGAATCGTGATAGAAAATTGGTTAGAATCGCAAGCAGGCGGTCTAACAATTTGGACACGTTCATCACTCGGTAAAGTTGTACCTAAAATTGGATTAGAAGAATCAAACTTTTGATTAGCTTGTGAAGCAAGAGCATTAGAAAAATTTTCACAATTTTGTTTTGTTACCCTTGCATTTTGCTCTTCATTACCTTGTTTCCAACCCTCTTTGTCCTCATAAAAAATTTTATTAAATTCATTAATTGTAATTTCGGTAATTTCTTCATTTAAAATTAAATCGCCAAACAAATTATTAATATGATTTTTTAAAGAAATATTAATATTCATAGCTAACTCTTTTTAACTTATAAACGCTTGAAAAATCCACGTCACGAGCGACAAAAATACCAACTTTATCACCTTGGTTTTTGTAAATCGTAGGTCTTATATCGCCCATTTGGTCTAATACAGTTTTAGCTACGTCCTCCGAACCCTCTCTAGTATTTTGACTATAGTCATACTGTCCGTCACGTCCTGCTCTACTAGCTAAAGCGCCCGATACATCTTTAACAATGCTTAATAGAATTGCATTTTTAAATCTAGCCCAGAAATGGTTATCAGCCCAACCACTTAAACCATTTGCGCCAAGTTCATCAGTTGAACCACTATATAGCGGTATCACTAAATTATTAGGTGTTCTAATTTCTTGCCACACAGCAAAAATTTCGTTTGAGCCGTGTCTCGCTGTTGCACCTTGATAATAGCCATTAACACGGCTGCCTTTTTCAATTAAAACCACGTTACCCGATTGTGATAAAACATTATCAGTAACAATACAACTAATTTGACCGCTAACATTAGAGACTAAACGACCTCTCAAAACACATTGAATTAACGTACCTTGGCTTAATAATAAATGAGGATTGTATTTGCTTTTTTTTGCATTTGCTGCATTAAAAGCAGGCGCTCTAAAAATGTCAGAATCAATATTATTTGATATTTCTTCTTTGTCCACTACGCTGTCAGAAGCATAAATAGGACTAGAACTAGAGTTTGGACTAGCATTTAAATTATCACCTGATTTAATCATAAAGCCTGATGATGATTTTGTTATTTTTTGTGCGTCATTTACGATAACTGGATCACCTAATAAAATTTCAGGCGGTGAATCAATAGGTTCATCAAAAACTTTGTCATTAGTATCAGCATTAGAAGTTTCGAGTGGTAAATCAAATTTAAAACTTCGTCCAGTATCAACATTTACATTGGCTGTTTCAGTAGTTCTTTCACTATCTTGATTTTTTTTATTTGATGAAGTAAAAAAATTAGCTAAAAAATAAATTAATAATAATCCTGCGCCTATCATCATTAATTTTGCTAATTTTTTATCATTTTTATTATCTTTTGGTATGCTCACATGTTCACTATTAATATCATTAATAGTTTCCACTTCGTTATTATCTAACTCTTGATTATCAACATTCATTTTAATTTTCCTTATCTGATAACTCTTTCAATATTTGTATTTGATGTATTAATTTCATTTGATTTGTTTTTGCCAAAACCATAATTAATTACACCAACAACTTGTTCACCAGAGCGTAAAATAAATCTTTCAGCCGTTTTATGAACAATAATAACGGAGTAATTACCTTGTTGTTTTTGAGTGGTATTACTCATCATTTCAGTGTCGCCTTGATAATAAAAAACCGCAGGAATTGACTTTGTATTATCAAAACCTAAATAAGTTCTTATGCCATCATCATATGCAAAGCTTGGCGCTATGATTCTTGAATCATTGCCAACTAACATGCTGTAATCCCAATTTTTGGGTACAGTAAACTTGCTTAGTTCATCATTTAATCTTTTTTCAATCGCTTTTTCTTCGGCTTCTGCTGCCTTTTTCTGCGCTTCTGCTCTAGCTTTAGCTAAAGCTTGTGCTTCTTCATTTGGATAATTAAAATTAACGAAATACGCATTAGCTTTATAATCATTATCAGCAAGAATTAAATCAAAAGCGTATTGGCGTTTATTTGTTGTAATTAAAAGATTGGTATTCCATTCATTTAACTGTGGTTCGATAGCACTATCAGCGCTACCTAATGCCACAGGTTTTAAATAAATAACATTGTTGTTATCTACAATTTCCCAACCATTAAAACCCACTGCGATATCAATTACATGCTCTTCTTTTGAAAAAGAAATAGCTGTAGCAAAACCCACTTTAGCTTTAATTACCGTTACATCGTTTGCTTTATAAACTTGTGTTTGCATACGACTATCAGCAGAAGATTTTTTAGGTAATTGAGCAGCAAGGACATTATTATTAATGAGTCCAAAAAGCATAAGGGTAAATAAAACTTTTCTTATTTTCATTATAAATTCTCCTCGTGTTTTTGATAACTTGTTACTTGAAAGCCAATAGGATTTTCAATTCTATAGGCTAAAGAAAGTTTTTGTTGTGGGTTATATCTATAGCTAACTCTAGCGATATAATTTTTAACCGTTTTTATATTACGGCTATCAGTCAAAGTAACTTGAAAGCGGATATTTGCTAGATTATTTTCATGGATTTTATCTAAGGAAATAGAAATAACTTTCACAATTGCTGTTCCAGTTCCTAAAATATTATCTAAACTATCCGCTTGGTTATATTCTGTTCTAAATTCTTCTGAAACAGAAGGAGAGCTAAACAATTGTGTTAACTCATAAGTTTTTTGAATCGTTTGATATGTGTAGTTTTCTCTTAACTGTACATAGTGATTTAAAAAATATTTGTCTAACGCTTCATTAGCACTTAGTGTAGTTTCATCGATTCCTGTAATAATATCTGGTATTCCAGTTGCACTATCTACACGAATAACATAGGGCGTAACCTCTTTTAATGGAAGCATTAAATAAAGTCCAATCCATGAAATGGCAGAGAATCCCATGAAAACAAAAGCAATTAGCCATGCTATTTTATTGGATTTTTTTATAATGATATTTTTATCATTTTCATAATTGATTGCTTCTTTGAAATGTTTTTCAGAAACATCAGTACTATTTTTTTTGATTTTTTTAAACATTTTCATTATTCCCAAATATTTTTATTAGAAATTTCAGCGGAAATTGCTTCAATATCTTTATTTATTTGTTCCTCTTTAAGGCTTGATAAATCCTTAAATGAACTCGGAATTGGCGCAGTAGAAGTGCAAGCAGTCAGTGCTAAGGCAAGTAAAAAGCTGTATAAAAGTTTCATTTGTTAATCCTTACATGTTTGTTTGTATTATATTATATTATAAAATAATATAAAAAACAACTATTTTCTCTTACCAATAGCACCAACGGCTTTACCTATTTGTTTAGCTGTTTGCGAATCGGTGTATTTACCTCCACCAATACCTGCATCAACCGAGACCCTAGCAATGTTTAAAGCCATTTCTCGACCCCATTTAACAGCCATTATATTTAGTAAGCCTGCAACAACAAGAAGCACCAATCCTATTAAAAAATCTTTGCCGTTTACTTCAGTATTTGATAGAACATCACTTACTAATAAAAAACTAAACTTCATAATAGAATTAGTAAATAAAATGATTAGGCAATTGCCAATAATTGCAGAGAGCCAATTATTAAACGAATCTCTTAAAAATCCCCACATTAACGCAAAAATAAATATTGGCGCTGTTGCCATTAAAATTTTTAACGTGATTTCTGTAAAGACTAATAAAGCGCCTGCTGCTGTAAAACCTAATATCAAAGGTAGTAATCCAATCAAGCGAAAAACCGCTAAAACTGAATCCTTAATACCGCTTGCGTCTTGTAATATTTCAGAGCCTAACTTTATGATTCCTAATACTTTTTCATCTAATAACGCATAAGTATTTTCTCCTCCTGCGAAGAAACCTTTTAATCCCTCAATTGCATCATTAGATAAATCTAAATAACCTCCTGTATTGCTTAAAAAAGTAAGAATTATCCCGAACTTAGCTAAATTCCAAGCAAGATCATGTAATGGCGTTTGAATCTTACCTGCTAAAACCATATAGCCGTAAACAAGCACATATAAGCTGATTGAGACGGAAGCTAGACTCATTAAATCGCTAATCCACCCACCTTGTAATTCATTTACAAGAACGCCCACAGTGTCATTAATTTTTACGCCAACATTTTGAAAAATTTGCATAATTTTTAATCAGTTAGCGATGGAAAATTTTTTGTTGCTTCTATATTGGCTTTAATTAAATCCGAACTTAAAGCATTAACACAATTTAAGCTCCGATAATCTAATTCGCCATTCTCACATTTTTTAACAAAAGAATTTCTTAATTCATCATTATTATCAAAATCCTCAATTGTGTAATTTTTTTCGCTGCAAGCAGTTAAAAGGACAACAAAACCTAAAATTAAAATTTTTAAATAATTCATTTTTAATACCTTTAATTAGTTCATCATTTAATTTTTTTTAAGTACGTTAATGCTTTTAATCAGTTAGCGATTTAAAACTTCTTGTTGCTTCATAATTGGCTCTTGCCATTTCATTCCATGCTTGCTGCTCAATTAATCTTTCCTGTTGTTCAAACTGTTTTGCTTGAATATCACGCTGAATATTATCTGCTTGCAATAATGCAATTTGTGTCTGCATGGCATTACCTAAATCTTGAGCTTCTTTAGTATCTGTTGCCTTTGCCATTCTATCGGCAATTTCGTTAATAGTATTAACTCTCTCATTAACACGTTCTAAATCACGTCTATTTTGTTGCTCCTTAGTTGCCGTGATAATGATTTCACCCTCACAAAGGGTTTTCATTTTTTCATTACCTTGCTCACAAATATTTGTCATGCCATATTTATCATAAATAGCTCTTAATTCTGAATTAAGTGCATTTTTCCCATGAGTTAAAAGCAATTCTGGATTATCAATCCATTGTTTTAAATCTTTCACTTGGTCATATTGTTTTTTAGATTCATTAATAAATCCGGCAATATCTCTCGCACCTGTTTGAGTCGCTATTTGATCTAATTGAGCTTGATATGCTTTTTTATATTCAGCGATTGTTTCACTCCATCTCTCTGCTTCTACTTTCCAAGTTTCTACTTGTTTAGCGATTGCTGCACTATCAATTGTTGGTATGCCTTGTGCATAAATAGTGGTTGAATTTATTAGTAATAAACCACTTAAAATAAGCTTTAAATTGTTCATAATTTACCCTTTTATGAAAATAATTAAACACATTTCTCTTTAAAAATTGGTATCCATTTTTTCGGATCATCTCCAACATCAGATACAATTTCATCTAAAATCATCACATTATCTATATCACCCGATAATATTTTGATGTTACCCTTACCAACAGTACTTAGATCTAGTTTTGCAACTACTGTATTACCTCTGCCATCGCCCTCATTCTCATTACCTTTTTTAACTAAAAACATTCGGCTATCGTCAGCAAAGTTTTTTATCAAATTAAATTCTTTTTCAGAAACTTGAAAACCTTTAACATACTCCTCTTTATCTGCTCTACTATTTGGTAGAAATAAAAAAGTTTCAGTTTGTTCAATAATTGCTCTTGAAATTGGATTTTTTAAAATTTCATCAGGTGATTGAGTTGCAGCAACAATAAAAGCATTTAATTTCCTGAATGTTTTTAAACCGTCATGGACAAATTCTGTAAAAGAATCACCTTGTAGCCACTTCCAAAATTCATCTAAAAAGATAATTAAACGACGACCATCAGCAATACTTTTAATTCGGTGTAATAGATAAAAACTAATCGGTTGAATTACTGATTTATTATCTAAAATTTCTGTTCCGTCAAAGCCATAGACTGAATTTTTATCTAAGTCTAATACATCATTTTCATTATCAAAGCACCAACCGTAAACGCTGTCTCTTTGCCATATAGATAATCTTTTTTTCAAAGAGTTATCATCGTTAATATCCTCCTGAATATTTTCAAGAAGTCTGGTTATACCGTAGACCCTATAATCTTTGCTTAGGCTCATTACTGCCTTAACTGCAAAGTTAATCTGTTCTTTGTCAGCAGTTGATAGCTTACTGCCGTCAGACGTTGCCAATATTGATACAAATTGATTTAAAAATTCAATGTTAGTCGGGGAATTTTCAAGCATAAATGGATTAAAACCAGTTGCTAACCCATTTTTTAATCTATTGTATTGACCACCTAATGCACGGATATGAATTTCAGCGCCATAATCTTTATCTAAAAAAATAGCAGTCATTTTTCTATTGCTAGAATTTTTAGGGAAACTTTTGTTTAATCTATATTGCATAGATTGATTTAATAAAAAAGAAGAAAGAACCGTTTTACCTGTTCCTGATTTACCTAAAATCATTGTATGACCTAGATTTGTTTGACCGAAATCATCTCTTCCCATTTTTGCTTGATGAAAATTAAAATAAAAAGGCGTGTCTGTGTCAGTTTTAAAAACGGTGACTGCATTACCCCAAGCGTTATTAGATGATTTGCCAATCGGGTTATTATGTAATGAGTTAAGCCCTGCAAAATTTAAACTACTAATTAAACTTACTCTTGGTCTAAATTGAAAATTAGTGGGCAATTGTGAAAAATAAGATTCATCTAATGCAATATTTGATAGTGATACAATGAACCCTCTATTTTCTAAAATAGAAAAAGCATCGTTAGTTATTTTCTTTAAATCCTCAATATTATCTGAATATAAAACTAAAGTTAAATGGTGTTCTCCGAAGCAAATTTCACCGCTTGCTAAATCATTTTTAGCTCTCTCCAAAGATTCTAACTCTTGCAAAGAATCGTCATCAGTAGCTCTCATTTGCTTAGCTTGCCTGTCAATTAATTTTCTTGCTTTTTGTTTTTGTTGAATTGCAAATGATTGAGTTAATACATAGCGACCTTTTAAAGTAAAAATTTCATTTAAAAAACCTGCTAAAGTATCTTTATCCCATTCCTTAATTTCAATTGAGCGAACAAAAGTATTTTTACCTTTATAACTAATCTGCCCAATGTCTTTTGAAAAATAAAACTCAACATTATGCAGCCATTCATAAATCGGAGCATTAACAACTCTAACTGGTTGAATATGACCTGTTAATAAAAACAAATAAAACTCTAGTTGTTGTGAAAATAAAGTAGGCTTATTATCAATATTTATTTCATAAGTTTTTAATCTATTAGTACCAAAACGGCTTAATGAATTTTCAAATCTTGAAGCCAAGTCCTCAAATTCTGATAAGTTATGTTCTAGATTTTTTTTTCTTTGTTTATTAGAAAGATTTTTATTATTAATTTTATCAATTTTATTGTTAGGTGAAAAAACCAAGCTAACAAATAAATTATTTTCCATGAAATCAGTATTTTTAAATGATTCCAAATACTTATTGTTTATTTCTCTTGAAAAATCGTTATCAAATTCTAAATTAATTTTTAATTCGCTATTATTTCTGATGTTATGACAATAAATTGCTATATTTTCATTTTGAAATGAGCGTATTAAAGTATTTAAGTTTTGTTTAAATCTATCAATATCCTCATTATTTCTTGTTTGATATGAGATACCCTCAACTTGCCACGTGCTAACTAAAAAACCATTCTTAGTTATAATTGTTGATTCATTAATTAATGATGAATACGGTATTAACTCCTTTAGCTTAATTGCTTTTTCCAAGTTAATCATTTCAATTAATCCTTTATTGTTAGAGCTTTTTTCATTAAGCTTTTTATATCCACTTGAATAAAAATTTACTTTAAAATGATTTTTTAAAGCTGCCGCTTTAAGTTTGTGGCTAAACAAGTGTCTTTTTAAACCCATTATCTGGAAAATTTTTTCATCGACTTGAGTAGCCACCCTAAGTAACGGATAAATTATAAAAAATATCGCAAAGTAAAAAACATTAGTCCAAGTAGCTAACAAAATGCAAAACCCGAAAGCAATAAAAAGAGGTACTAAAGGCACACCCATGAACATCATTGGACGAGTTAAACCCTTAAATAAAGGGTCTTTAATCAGTTTGTAGCTACTCATTTACTAACTCCCGACTAGCATGCTCGCAATTTGTGAAGCAGCGCCGATAATAATTCCACCGACAATAATCGGTGCTACTTCCCTAAAAGTTTGTCCCTGAAAGATGATTTTATAACCTGCGACTAATACCGCTACGGTAACAACCACAACAGAAACAGCCGTTAAAGCTGATTTCACAGATTCCATTAGCGTGTTAACTTTTTCTAGTTGTGCAAATGCAGGGCTTGCGAACCAAAGAGAAAAAAGAAAAAATGAATAACGAAATTTCTTAACTAAATTCATACTATTTACCTATTTAAAATGTTATTTAAAAATTAAACTGCTATTTTTTTGAGTGCTTATATCACTTCTAATATTTTTAATTAGCTTAGGCTCTTTTTTAGCCGTTAAAACTGGTTTATAAGCCTTGCTAGTGCGAGCATTAATTTCAGCCACTTTCTGTTTAGTATGCTCAATCTCATTTTTAATGCTTGGCACTGCAACAGCTTTTGTTTTTAAATTGTTTATTACTCTCTCTACATAGGCTGTCCTACCCTCTTTAACATATCCATACCGAAAATTACCGCTGTAATAGCAGCTTAATGCTTCTCCTACCTTTTGATTTGGCGAGCTATCGTAACACTCACTAAGTATTTTTTCGCTAACTTGAAGATTAACGCAT
>Ga0079226_10002031_pt1 | contig 15541 bp, 14 predicted proteins | sample Poulit2014_FD_76345 | JGI IMG/M metagenome (GOLD analysis project Ga0079226, IMG submission 76345) | Agricultural soil microbial communities from Georgia to study Nitrogen management - Poultry litter 2014 | ecosystem: Environmental > Terrestrial > Soil > Agricultural land | place: USA: Georgia...
TGATTTGTTTACTTAATGGTGGTTGGCTTATGTTTAAACGCTTTGCTGCTTTAGTAAAGTTTAACTCTTCTGCTACTATTTTAAAATATTTCAGATGTCGTAATTCCATAAAGTACCACCCCTTTTTTACTATATCTAATATATATTATAACAGTATTAATTATATATTGGACATTTTATTAATAAGATTTAAAATAATAATAAGTCAAAAAACTGTAAACGGTTTTAAACGATTGCTCTTATTTTTACACTAAATTATCGAAAAAATTTAAATAGTTGGTGTCAGGCAATTGACATTATACCGATGTTTATATATGATTGCTGTTAATATTCAAGCCCGAATTAACTGACTATTATAATAAATTAACTTTTTAAAAAGGAGGTGAATTCACCTTATTATTAAAATACTTATAATATAGGAGGAGAATAAATGAAGAAAGGCACCATAACCTTATTTGTTATCTCTTCAATAATGTTACTTTTTTTATTTGGATGTGGAGGCGAAAATTCCAATATTGGAGCTGAAGGTTCTGAGACGGATGAAAATAAACTAGTTATTGGTCAAGCGTCTGATGTAGAAACAATGGATTCACATGCAATTTCAAGTACTACTGCGGATAGGTTATTTAAAAATTTACATGCATACATGTTTTATTGGGATGATGATATAGAGTTGCAAAATGGCATTGTAGAAGATTATGAACAAAAAGATGATGAGACATGGGTCTTTAAAATAAAAGAGGGGATAGAATTTCATAACGGTGATACTTTAACTGCAGAAGATATAAAATTTTCTTTAGAGCGTGTAATGGAAGATTCGTCGTTGAAACAATATCTTTATTTTAAACAGCTTGAAGAAGTAAATGTTTTAGATGAATATGAAGTTGAAATAAAAACTGATGGTCTTATGACAACTTTAAAAACATTATTAGCAAAAAGTGGAGCAGAAATACTCCCGCACAAATATATAGAAGAAGGGGGTATGGATGAATTTCAAAAACACCCTATTGGGGCTGGTCCCTATGAATTTGTTGAATGGGAAAAAGACTCGCAAGTTACCCTAAAACCATTTGATAATTATTATGGGGAAGATCCCAAATGGGAGGAAGTAGTTTTAAGGTCAATACCAGAATCTTCAACTCGGGTTGGGGAACTAGTTAGTGGAAATGTTGACTTAATAACAGATGTTCCTCCAAATGAGTGGGACAGAGTAAATGATCAGGAAGGAACAGAAGTACTTGAGGGAGATACTACACGTGTCATGCTTTTAATAGTACGTTTAACTGAGGGGATAGCTACATCTGATCCTAAGGTCAGGGAAGCAATAGAATTGGCAATAGATAATGAAACTATAGTAGATAATTTATTTGAAGGAAAGGCGGTACCTGTTCGAAGCAGGGTTCCTGATGATGTATTTGGTTCAAATCCAGACTTATATGATACTTACGAATATGATCCCGAAAAGTCAAAGGAATTATTAAAAGAGGCAGGTTATTCTGATGGCGTAGAAATACAAATGACTGCCCCAAAGGGCAACTATCCACTTGATGGCGAGACTGCAGAGTTAATAGCTTCAATGTTAAATGAAGTAGGGATTACAGTTGATTTAGAGCTATTGGAAGGAGATGCATTTTCAGAGGTATATAATAATGGAACAAATGAGGAGTTACTAATGATAGGATTGGCGGATGGATTGTTAGATGCATCATATTCGCTAACTCACTATACAAAAGATCGAGCCGAGGGGCAAACCGACTTTGATAATGATGAAGCTGAAGAACTTTATCATAAAGCAATCGAAAACCCTGATGATGACGAAAGGATCGAACAATATCAAAGTATACAGGAAATAGCAGCTGAAGAACGACCACATATATTTTTATATCAGTTACCGGCATTTTACGGTGTCTCTACTGATGTTGATTTTTCTCCAAAAATATATGAATATTTTAGGTTTGATGATATCTCCAAAAATTAGTGAATAAAGTCTTCAATATCCTTATACATTTAGACACCTTTAGGGGTGTCTAAATGATTAATTTTAAATATATAATAAAGTACTTCTATCTATATTTGTGTATTAAATAAACAATAAATCGAATACATAGTTATTATATATTTTAACAAAAAATAAAGGGGGAGGGATTATGCGAAAGTATCTACTTAAAAGACTCGTTCAAATGATACCTGTTTTATTTATTATAACATTTGTAGTATTCGTTTTAGTGTATATGTCGGGGGATCCAGTATCATTACTCCTTTCGGAAGAAGCAACAGAGGCTGATCGAGAAGCTATGCGAGAAGCATTAGGACTGGATAAACCATTTTATATTCAATATTTTAATTTCGTTGGGGATTTATTTCAAGGAGATTTTGGAACCTCCTTTAGATATAAAGAAGATGCTTTGCCAATAGTATTAGAGAGGTTGCCAGCTACTTTTCAGCTGGCCAGTGTTTCGATGTTGTTTGCTACCATTATAGCCATACCTTTCGGAATTATATCAGCCAGAAAAAAGAATAGCATTTTAGATTTGTTTATATCAGGAGGATCAGTTTTAGGAAAAGCGATGCCCAATTTCTGGTTAGGAATCATTTTAATTTTGGTTTTTGCAGTGAATATTAGTTTATTTCCCGTATCAGGAAGAGGAACATTTGCTCATTTAATTTTACCGGCCATCACATTAGGAACTGGAGTTGCCGCGGAAATGACTAGATTAATTAGATCTAGCATGCTCGAAGTTTTAAATCAAGAATATATTCGAACAGCAAAAAGTAAAGGCCTAAATAACTTTTCTATAGTTTATAAACATGCGTTTAGGAATACATTAATTACAGTTGTTACCATTATGGGATTGCAGTTATCGTCATTAGTAACCGGGGCATTAATAACAGAGAGTGTTTTTGCTTGGCCCGGAGTTGGTCAGTTACTGGTACAAGCTGTTAATGGAAAAGATATGGCTGTTGTTCAGGCTTCAGTATTTGTGATAGCTATATTAGTTATTTTAGTTAATCTTTTAACAGATTTAATTTACACATTATTAGATCCGAAGATATCTTATAAATAGGGGGAGGATGAGTGTCTTTGGCGACATATACAGAAGAAACAGAGAATAAAAAAACACTAAATTTCGACATGTTCATTCGCTTAGCTAAATCACTTTTTAAAAGTCCAACTGGATTATTTGGGTTTGTGATTTTATTAGTAGTTATATTAATTGCAGTCTTTGCGAATGTTCTTGCTCCTCATGATCCGATTAAAGTAGACCCGGCAAATTCACTTATCCCTCCAGTATGGCAAAGTGATGGGACATCCCAGCATATTTTAGGTACAGATAATTTAGGTAGGGATATTTTAAGCAGAGTGTTAGTTGGTTCAAGAGTATCATTGATTGTTGGCTTTTTTTCAGTAATATTAGCTGGAGTTATCGGATTGATAATAGGATTAGTGGCAGGTTTTTATGGAGGATGGATTGATAATATCTTAATGCGTATAGTTGATTCATTTTTATCAATTCCAAGTATTTTATTTGTTTTAGTATTATTAGCTGTATTTAATCCAAGTGTAACGGTACTCGTAATAGTTATTGGAATAACAAATTGGGTGATATATGCAAGGATGGCGCGTGGAGAGGCATTAAGCATTAAGGAAAAAGATTTTGTTAAAGCCTCGAGAGCTATAGGTACAAAGAATGGAACAATCATGTTTAAACATATTCTACCGAATTTAATGCCTTCTTTTATAGTTATATCTGCACTAAGTGTAGCTACTACAATAATTTTAGAATCATCCCTGAGTTTCTTGGGGTTGGGTATTCAACCCCCCGATATATCTTGGGGAGCAATGCTTACTGATGGGCGAGACTACATGGCTACTAATTGGTGGTTATCTACTTTTCCTGGTTTAGCTATTACTATAACTGTATTAGGAATTATGTTTCTAGGAGATTGGCTACGGGATGTGTTAGATCCAAAGTCTTAATTCTGCTATAGACGGAAGGGAGGAGTGGAGATGAAAGATAAACTTTTGGACATCAAAGACCTAAAAACTTATTTTTTTAATGAAGATAGTACAGTGAAGGCGGTAGATGGTATATCTTTAAATGTTAAACAAGGAGAAATTTTAGGTTTAGTTGGGGAATCTGGGTGCGGAAAAAGTGTTACAACATTATCAGCTCTTGGTTTAGTAAATAGTCCTGGAAAAGTAGTGAACGGGGAGGTGTTTTTCGATGGGAAGGATCTCACGAAATTATCCGAAAAAGAAATGAGAAGTATTAGGGGAAACGATATTTCCATGATATTTCAGGAACCTTTAACATCCTTGAATCCTTCTTTTACCATAGGAAATCAAATGTCTGAGACTATTAGAAAACACCAAAAAGTTAGTAAAAAACAGGCTAAGGAAATAAGTATAGAAATGTTAAAAAAGGTAGATATACCTAATCCTGAAAGACAATACAAGTCCTTCCCTCATTTATTAAGTGGTGGAATGCTTCAAAGGGTTATGATTGCTATGGCATTATCTTGTAATCCAAAATTACTGGTTGCTGATGAACCTACAACTGCTCTGGATGTTACTATTCAGGCGCAAATTTTAAAACTAATAAAAAACATTAAAAAAGACATAGAAATGGCTGTAATTCTTATTACTCATGATTTAGGGGTTGTGGCTGAAATGTGTGATAGAGTGGCTGTAATGTATGCCGGAAAAATTGTGGAGGAGAATGATGTAATAGGTTTATTTAAACATCCGAAACACCCTTATACGCAAGGTTTAATAAATAGCACTCCCAAAATTAATCAAGATGATTATTCTTTAAAATCAATTAAAGGGAATGTTCCTGCACCCGACAAAATGCCTTCCGGCTGTAAATTCCATCCTAGATGCCCGTTTGCAATGGATATATGCAAAGAAACCCCACCTGAGTTAAAACAAGAGCAAGAAGCAAAAGTTAGCTGTTGGCTCTATCAAAATAAAGAAACAAAAGTTGGGGGGTCAATATAAGCATGGGAAAGTCACAAAAAGAATCATCAAATGACATATTACAAATTAAAGATTTAAAAGTACATTTCCCCTTAAAGACTAGTTTAAAAGGAAAGGTTATAGAAAGTGTAAAGGCAGTTGATACAGTAAACCTAAATATTCAAAAAGGAGAGACTTTGGGAATAGTAGGTGAATCCGGTTGTGGAAAATCAACACTTGCTAATACTATCATTCAATTAATTAAACCTACAACAGGAAAAATTATATTTGCAGGGGATGATTTATCTAAACTAAAAAACAAAGAAATTCAAAAAGTAAGAAGAAATGTGCAAATGATATTCCAAGATCCTTTTTCATCATTAAACCCTAGAATGAAAGTTTTTGATATAATTGCAGAACCTCTGAGAACCCATAAAATTGCAAAGGGTAAAAAGTTACATGAAGAGATTAATAAATTAATAGATATAGTTGGACTTAATACATCTGCTCTAAAAAGATATCCACATGAATTTAGTGGAGGGCAACGTCAGAGGATAGGAATAGCTAGAGCTTTAGCATTAAAGCCACAATTAATAGTTTGCGATGAGCCGGTGTCGGCTCTAGATGTTTCCATACAAGCTCAAATTTTAAATTTACTTGCCAAACTACAAGAAGAATTTAATTTAACCTATATTTTTATCGGGCATGGAATCCCTAGTGTTAAATATGTAAGTAATCGTATAGCTGTTATGTACAGAGGAGAAATCATTGAAGAGGCTATCACAAGAGAGTTGTTCGATGATACTAAGCATCCTTATACCAAAGGTTTAATATCAGCGGTTCCAATTCCTGACCCTACTTTAGATCGTGGAGAGGAAATATCAATAGAAAAAGATGTTCCCGATCCATTAAGTTTACCCAAAGGATGTCGATTTTATTCTAGATGTCCTTTTGGTACTGAAAGATGCAAAGTGGAAAAACCTGAGTTACGAGAAATCAAAGAAAACCATTTTGTAGCATGTCACTACCCTTTAGAATAGAATTTTAACAATATATAAAGTGAGGAGAAAGGTTATGTCTATTGAAACTAAGTTAGAGGAGTTAAATATTAATTTGGAATCCCTACCAGCGAGAGAAATGCTTAATCCCGTAACACAAACCGGTAATTTAATTTTTACTTCCGGCCAGGTATGTGCTAAACAAGGAGAGCTTGTTTCTTTGGGGAAAATTGGGAGAGAAGTAACTGTTGAAGAAGGAAAAAAAGGCGCGGAGCAAAGTATTATTAATTGTTTGTCTGGTCTAAAAGAATATTTAGGCGATCTAGATAAAATATCAAAGATTGTTAAGGTTCAAGGATTTATTCAAAGTGCTGATGATTTTACAAATCAACGTTTAGTAATGGATGCAGCATCTAATTTGTTACATTTAATTTTTGGGGAGAAAGGAAAACACTCCAGAACCGGAGTTGGTGTAAATGTACTTCCCACTAATGCTTCAGTAGAAATAGAAATGATAGTAGAAATCAAATAAATTGTTGATTAATAATACTTATCATATAACTTTTTAGGATTAAGATAATTTTTAATTCTTGAAGAGAGGAGGAAAGATGTGCCCTCAGAAAAACCAAGTTTACTCCGAATTCCTGGTCCTACTCCAATACCCCCAAGTGTTCAAAGAGCAATGTTTCATCCTATGATTAATCATAGAGGAGATGAAACATACAGTTTATTAAATAAAGTAAAACAAGATATCAAACCCATTTTCGGAACAGAACAGGATATAGTGTTTATTACTGGGGGTGGAACAGCTGCAATGGAGGCCTCCGTAATTAATACTACATCTTTCGGAGATGAAATTTTAATTATATCGACAGGAACTTTTGGTTTACGATTTGTGGATATATGTCATTCGCTTGGAAATAAAATACATCATATTGAGGTGGATTGGGGTAAGGCTTTAACTCCTGAAGTTGTTATTGACTTTGTTAAAAAGAATCCTAATATCAAGGCTGTTTTTGTTACTTTTTGTGAGACATCCACCGGTGTTTTAAATCCTATTAAAGAAATAGGACATTATATACACAGGTATTCTGATGCATTATTTATAGTTGATGGGGTGTCTTGTGTCGGCGGAGTGGAGACCAAAATGGATGAATGGGAAATAGATATTTTAATAACTAGCTCCCAAAAAGCTATGATGCTCCCACCAGGACTAAGTATAATTGCTGTCAGTGATAGAGCGTGGAATCATATTGAAAATAGCAAGCAAAAGGGATTTTACTTAGACCTTAAAAAGTACAAAAATTCCTTATCCTCAAATAGGGCTCCCTTCACACCAGCATTATCGTTATTATTAGGACTAGAAAAAGTACTTTATATATTAAAACAAGAAGGTTTAGAAAATGTATACAAAAGGCATGAACTTGTAATGCGTATGTTGAGAAAAGCTCTAAAGTCTTTAGGAATAGATCTATTAGTATCAGACCAACATGCTTCTCCCACAGTTACTGCATTTATAGCAAAAAATTTTAATGGGGATGATATGCGTGCATGGTTAAAACAGGAATTAGGGTTAATTCTAGCAGGGGGGTTAAAGAATTTTGAAGGGGAGATTATCCGTATTGGGCATATGGGTTATTGCTTTCCGTCTGATATGTTACAGATTATCAGTATATTAGAAATTGGTCTGAAGCAATTTGGGGAAAATATTAATCTAGGAGAAGGAGTCGCAAGTGCACAGAAGTTGTATATTGAAAATATAACAACTAATTAGTTTGGGATGTTTGCTTTTAAATTTAATCTCTCTTTGGGAGGAGTAAGCATTAATGCTTAAAACTAAAATAGATTTAAGAAGTGACACTATAACGTTACCTACATCTGAAATGATGGAAACTATTCCTCAGACCTCTCTAGGGGATGATATATTGGGGGAGGATCCTACTGTAAGAAAACTAGAAAAAAAAGCTGCAAGAATACTAGGAATGGAAGATGCATTACTTGTGATTTCAGGAACCATGGCTAATCAAATTGCTTTAATGAACTTTAGTCAAAGAGGACAGGAAGTTATAGTGGGTAAAGACTCCCATATGTATAATATGGAATCAGCTGGAATTTCTGCTTTGTCACAGGTGCAAGTAAGGCTCGTTGATGTAATTAATGGGTATTATAATCCAGATAATATAGAAGAGTCAATTTCACTTGGTGATATTCAAAAACCTAAAACTGCATTAATTTGTCTTGAAAATACTTATGACTTAAATGGTGGATATAGCGTAACGATAGATAATATGAAAGAAATTAGGGAAGTGGCAAATAAATATAATATACCTATATATCTTGATGGTGCCCGTATTTTTAATGCTGCTACAGCATTAGACGTTAAACCGAAAAGCTTATGTGACCATGTAGATGCGGTGCAATTTTGTTTAACAAAAGGACTTGGTTGTCCCCTAGGATCAATTTTAGCTGGCAGTGAAAGATTTATAAAACTTGCTAAGTTTAATCGACAACGTCTAGGTGGTGGGATGAGACAAGCAGGTATAATAGCGGCTCCCGCTATATATGCGTTAGACAACATGGTTGAACGCCTAAAAGAAGATAATAAGCAAGCTAGGTATTTAGGTAAGTGTATTTCAAATAACTCTAATATAAAAATAAATGAAATACAAACAAACATAGTTTCATTAAGCATTAAACATCAAGAATGGAACGCTGATAAGTTAATTAAGTATCTAAGAGAAAAAAATATATTGGTTAAAAAGATAGGGAATCATAAAATAAGAATGGTAATCCATTATCAGATAACCGGGGAAGATATAAAATATGTTATTTCAACTTTAAATAATCTTTTTACCTAAATAATTTCTTACATTTTAGGTAACGAAGATTAAAATAATAAATAGTTTATAAAGGAGAAGATAAAATGGACGCGAATGTTGCAGTAATTGGACTTGGAACTATGGGGAGTATGGCAGCATGGCAACTTTCATCAAGAGGAGTTTCTGTAATAGGCTTTGAACAATTTGGTATAGGTCACGATCGTTCTGCTCATGCTGGTGGATCCAGGAGATTTAGTGTGGCTTCAAACTCTTCCAAAGAAATTCCTTTTAAAAAGGAATCTTATCGCAAATTCCGAGATTTAGAAAGGGAAACTGGACAAAAGATACTTTCTAGCGGAGGTACTCTAACGATAGGTCACCCTGAATCAGAACGTATAAAAGATGTATTAGCAAATATTAAAAGGTATGAATTGCCACATGAAATAATAGAGGAAGACGAAGCCATTAAACGTTATCCCATGCACCGTTTGTTGCCAGGGGAAATTATGGTTTTAGATAAACTAGGTGGGGTATTAAGACCTGAACAAACAGTAATAACAGCTGTTAATAGAGCGCGAAAATTAGGGGCTAAAATATATTCGCATACCCCTATTAAAGACATTAAATCGGATTCTTCTGGTGTTGATATCACTACCGAAAAAGGGGAAACTTATAAAGTTAACAAAGTGGTAGTTACTACAGGGCCATGGGCTAATAAATTATTCCCCGATCATTTAAATGACGTATTTACTGTTCAACGTAGATTGATGACCTGGTTTATTCCGGAATCCCCTGAGTTGTTTCATGAGAACAAGTTTCCAAACTTTGGAAGAACCAGTGATGGAATAAGTTTAGTGGGAGCACCAAATGTTGACGGGCGATTAGTCAGAATAAATGATCGAACTACTACTGCAGAAAATGTAGCCAAGGTAGAAATGACAGATGCAGATAAATTATGTAAAAATGTATCTCTGGATGAATTAAAGGCTGTACGAGAATCAGTAAAAAGATTCCTTCCAAATCTAAATCCTGATCCTGTTAATGCTCAAGCTTTTATGGATGGATTTACATCAGATGGATTACCCATTGTGGGTTCACTAAAAGATAATAATAACATTATATTAGTTTGTGGGTTTTCAGCTCGAGGATTTTCACAAGCTCCTGTTATGGGAGAAATTGCTGCAGATCTAGTCATAAATGAAAAAACAAATTACTCAATTGACCATATTTCACCTAAAAGATTCTCTTTATAAATCATTTAATATCTCATTATAATATATAGATACTTGTGGCGAAATTCATGCAGTAAAAAGTAACATTTGTTCTTTTAGAGCCGCGTTCATCGAAATTAAAATGAACCGGTTCTTTTATTTATTCAAAACTCAATCAGCGTCAATAGCACAACATAAAACAAAATATATAAGAAGACAATAAACACAGTATACAAATAATAATCGCGCACTTAAAAAATCTACTTTGCACCAGGTGACAGCTTCGCTAGTATTATCCATCTAACATTTTTTTATGTATCTAACAAAAAGTATTGAAAAACGGGAGTCAAGGGCTGGATCAGTTTGTATCTGAAAAAGCACATAAAAAAATTGAGTAAAATCCAATGATTTAGTATCCGTGCATTCATTGCAAGGTTACGGACAATTAACTTAATTGGTTTGGCCGGTTTTGATTCTTGTCTCCCCCCTCCTTGGCCGGATATACAAAAATAGTTCAAAAACGGAATGGACCTACGGTATTTTAAAACGAAAAAATGATGGGTTTTCGAGTGAAAATAAGACTATATATTATCCGTTTATATTGTACACTTTCTTGACAAATTAATAAAAATGGAATGTGCAAGGACAATTTAAATGAGATTGTCCTTACCTTTGTTCATTTCAGCATAAATGAATGAGCCCCCACCGTTCCAATTTACGGATTCAGAAATCCCGCCTTCTTCGCCTTGAATCACTTGATTCAATCGTTTAATGGCAATATCCATTGTTGATTTTTCCTGTTCAATTCCGACATATCGACGATTCATTTTATGTGCAACAGCGGCAGTAGTTCCTGAACCCAAGAAAAAATCGAGAACCGTATCACCCTTTTTAGTTGATATATCGATAATATGTTTTAGAAGGCTTTCCGGTTTTGGGTTTTGAAAAATATTTTCGCTACCGAATAATTTACGTAATTCTGATGTTGCTTGAGGATTTGTACCACTATCAATCCACAGGTCTGATGGGATTTGTCCTTCGTTATCTTTCAGATAAGCTTTAAAGTATGGTTTTTCAGATTGTGAGAATATTATTCTATTCTTATTCAACCATTTCTGTAACGTATGCTTTGGGACTAACCAGTGTCCTGTTAGTGTAACGTCCGAAAATGCATATGTGTAATAATAATAGCCGTTATCTTCATCAAATATTTTATCTAGTCGATATTTTCCGTTTTCATCCTGAAATTTATAATTTCGCTTTGTTTCGTCAGACAGATTCATTCGATTAAAATGAAATTTACTTTTATCTTTAGCAAAAATCAAGATATAGTCTTTAACGCTAGCCATTTTCCCTCGATTTTGCTTACTTTTTTTACGTTGCCAAACGACTTGCTGAATAAAGTTATACGATTTGAATATTTCGTCACACAATACTTTTATATAAGCTTGTTCTTTATCTGTACAGTGAATAAATATAACACCATCATTTTTCAGTAACTCTTTAGCAATTACTAAACGATTTTGCAAAAAGGTTAAGTAAGAAGATCGCGAAAAATAATCACGATAATGCAAGTTGTAGTTTTCGCCATTATAAGGAGGGTCAATATAGATCAGTTTAACTTTACGCTTAAATTGATCTTGCAGAGCATATAAAGCCAATAAATTTTCTGAATGTATTATAAAATTATCTTGTCTGTTTACATGATTCAATTCCGATTGTCCCGTTTTTTCGTAGCGTATCCTTTTTGTTACACGCCACGATGATAAAATATCCTGTATATCGCTTTCGGCAAGTCTTTGATGGTAAAAACGATTAGTATTTATATCCCAAAAGAAATTTTTCGTTGGGAAATGCAATACGACATCTTCATTTTTATGAAATGAGTGGTAACTTGAGTACCACGCTTTTTTATTACTTGCGAGTATTCTCGAAACGGTTGATTGAGATGCATCTATTCTTTGTTTCTTTAACAGAGTAGTTATAGCAGGACTACCGATGTTTGGGCCATGTTCCAAATATATTTCTTGAATGTTTCTTTTTAGATAGTTATACCTTCGTTCTTCATCACTCATGATGTCTTGAACCCACTTGTAATAGCCTGTGCTCGATACTTTCAATAAACGGCACATAGCACTAATCGCATATGTATTTCTATGTTGATGTATAAATTCAAATAAAGATTCTGTATCTTTATCGATATTCATTGCTTTCTTTAGGATTTGATTTTCTATTTCCAGATCACGCACATATTTTTTGGTTTTATTTTTATGATGGCCACTACCAAAGAATTTGCCGTCTTTTTTATAAGCCTGAATCCATTTATATAGCGTCTGTTCAGACAATTGATGTTTTTCTGCGACATCTTGTACTTTTTGTTTATTGTTAAGCACTAGTTGTACAACAAACAGCTTAAATGATTTATCATATTGTTTTGCCACCGATGTCTCCACCCTTTTTATATCATTCGCATTCATTATATCCTTTTCCATGAAAAAACAAAAAATATCGATAAATAAGAAACAGATAAATTTAAGGGGAAGTCGAACGAAAATGACAAAAGGTTTTCGCGGCGATATATGGGAGTCTATGGAAATAAAATTTCGGTTGCATTATATGAAACAATTGTTGTGTTATATACATATAAAATATTTGTTGTAAAGGGGGGCGCTGAAAAATTGAAACAGTATACCATCAGGGAGGCGTTTGCTATCCTCCGGCAAAATAAAATCACTACGCATGAGGAAAGTGTCCACCGGTGGCTCCGACAAGGTGTGATCTGTGGAATCCCGCCCGAAACCCGGAGGGACGACTGGCGCATATCGGAGAAGGATCTATTTGCTTTTATCCGTTCCCGAATGCCAGAGGAACCAGAAAGGAATAAAACTAATACAACAAATGATGTAAATAACAAAGAAGCCATCCGCACGGAGATGTGGTGGGAGTTGGCCCGCAAGTATATTTTCGAAGGGGCCATCGAACCTAAGCGTAAACAAATAAAGGCCTGCGTGGAACATAAGCGATACTCCTCAGCCTTCGAAAAAGAGGCTTGGGCGATTATTTCCGGGCATACCAGGGGATACTCCAAGCGACATATCCCCTATCTGTTGGGCGCCTTTTTGTTTAATGGGGAGCGTATCCGAATAGATGATAATTACGAAGGGCAAGATGAAAGAATTCTTTATTCCCTCTTGGAGCACATCCGGCAGGAACAGGTAGAAAGAAAAAAGTAAAGTCACATATTCGCGGAGCTTAGATTACAACAATTATTGTAACACGGAGAAGTTGCAGGAACTATGGTAGTAATATGTTTATACGTATGTGTTTAAATATATGTAAACATATACTATTGTCAAAATGTTTATGAATTAACTTATTATAGTAGGCCATTAAAACTTACAAATGATTATAAACTCAATAAGACGTTTTAATTATGCTGATGGAAAATGATACGTCTATATATAATTGCTCAAAAATATCTAAAAACACACTGTTTCTGTTAACTCCTTTTATGTCATTCGTATCCATTGTATGTTTTTCATGAAAAAACATCGTTTAGATAAGAAACAAAGAAAATTTGAACCATCTCCACGTTATACTTTAAATATAAGGCCGATAAACAGAGGTAATCATTGGTTTATCGACTTTATATTTAAAATGAGGAGGATGAAAGGATGTTAAGTTATTTCAGTTATTTGATGTCTGTAGCAATTTATTTTCTAGCTATTACGCTGATAGTAAAGCAGTTAGTGCTTAGATATTTTCCACGTTTCATGAAATATGTAAAAAAAGGATTATCTAGAAGGGAAGAAATTCGTGTCACCGGATTTCGATCGTTGTTACGACATCATCTCCAAGGCTATACGTTTATAATTATTTCAGCATTATTTATAGTTCTAATGTCGATAATTCTTCTAGATAATTTCAAGTGCTCATATCTGACGTTTTTCACTGTAATGTATATAACATTATACTTGTTAAGTGCGATAAGCTTTATGATAACTGAGTATTACCTTATACAAAAAACTTTAAAAGAAGATGATTGAGATTGTTATATGCAACTTGATCCATATTTGAAGGCAGTAATTCAATTAAGAATTGCTGCTTTTTGTATATGGAAACTATATTTGAGTCGAAGGCGAAATGTATCGGAAAATGTTTAGTAATACATGTAAGATCAAATAAGTGATGCACCAATTATAATATGTTGTATCACAAAAAGAAGGACGGGATGTTACATGAACACGAAACATTATGAATCTCAAATTGATTATTTAATTGAAATGACTTGTAACGATGTTCAAAAAGATGGCAAACAAATAAAGAGAAATATTATTGCAGATATTTTAAAAAACAATCAGGAAATAATGGATGATGATGCTTGCAAATCAATTCTCATGCATTTAGAAAACTATATGCAGCAAAAAATAGAGGAAAGCAAGAAAATAGGGGAAATACGTATTTCTAAGGGGCGTGACGGGAGATATGCATTTTATAAAACAAAAACATCTACAACAAGAGATATGTTCGCAAAACAGCATAAAAAAACCAATAATAATGAGGGAATATACTTAAACTTTGAAAGCAATCGCAAAAAAGGGAAGTATAAACGCGAAAAAATACATTTAGATATTAATTTGCAGGAGTTAAGAAAAAAAGCAGAAAAAATGGAGACAGTTCATTTTCGAGTTTCTACAACTTTAAAACGTAAATTAGATAACATGTGTAAAAATGAGGGTGTTTCAGTCAGCGAATTCATGAGAAGTATCTTACATGAAATATTTTAAATGCATAATAATTATATATTCTTATATAAAGATATATAAAAAATCGAGGGGATTTTTATAAAAGGGAAGGAAATGATTATGAAAGCAACAAAAGAGGTTGATTTACAAAAGATTACACGTCTACTCATCAGATTTGAGATTCAAAGACTTCAAAACAACGCTCGGGATTATTTTTATGCATATAATACAAAAAGCGTAAAAATACGTACTCGTTCAGTTCAAGAAATGTACAACTTTATCATAAACAACTATAAAATAGATGATAAAAAATCAAAATTATTAGGACGAGGAATCACACGCGAAATCGCAAATGAGCTCATTGCAAAAATCGGCAAAAGAAATATTACAAAAATCAAAGAATCAAATCAAATATATTTTGAAATTGTGATGGAAAATGCAGATTATCACAACATCGCACGAAAACATAAAAAAGATAATATCATTAAACAAAACAAAGAGAAAGCAAAAATCAGCATACAATTAGACAAGGATCTGCGTGACGCAATGCGTGATTATTGTGACACGAAGAGTATCACGATGAGCAGTATCGTACGTGATAAATTTATAAAAGTATTGGAAGATAATTATTATAGTGATATATAAATATAAAGATTCCAGAATGGGGGTAAGGTATTTAAGCTAGAAAGGGAGTGTAATATAAACTGTGTAAGTAAGAAATGCGTACGGTTTCTTGCTCACACAGTTTTTTTATTTGGTAGAATGTAATTAATAGACGAGAGGAGAGATTTTGATGGCAAACCCTAAA
>Ga0079226_10002032_pt1 | contig 15541 bp, 28 predicted proteins | sample Poulit2014_FD_76345 | JGI IMG/M metagenome (GOLD analysis project Ga0079226, IMG submission 76345) | Agricultural soil microbial communities from Georgia to study Nitrogen management - Poultry litter 2014 | ecosystem: Environmental > Terrestrial > Soil > Agricultural land | place: USA: Georgia...
CGGCTGAGAAAATATATTTGATAAGTATTGGATATACATTCTCGCTTTCTCTTGTTCAGCCTTACTTCGTTCCTTTTCCAATGTCATATCCATATATTTAAGCAACTCTACAACTGGACTTGTTACGACTTCTTTTCTTCCTCCTAGCTGGTTAGCTAACTTAAATATAAAAGCTTCTTCTACGCTAGCTCTGCTTCCGTCGTTTCTTTCTTCTTCTGAAAAAGATTCATAACTTTCTTTTGTTCTTTCGTCAGCCGTAAAGACTTTTTTGCACGATTCACCAGTTTTTCAATATCGTTCACTTCTAAAATCGCATCGTAAATATCAAATACTTCTTCCGGCTTTTGTTGCATAAATACGTCGTAATCAATTCCGGATAAGACAGACATTAATTCAAATACTTTCTCAGGAACTTCCATGAGTAAAACATCTAGTGCGCCTACAATGTTGCCAGCAAATTCTTGCGTGAAGAATTCCTCTGCGCTTTTCTCTTCTCCATCCTCTTGTTGTGCTTCTGAAAAGATTTCTTCTAGCACAGATTGCAAGTGTTCATCTTTTCGGACGATATCTAAAACGTTTTTCACGACTTTAATCGCTCGTGTCATTTGCAAAATGTTGATTTCTTCAATTTCATACTGTTCTGTTTGCGTGGTATTTCCCTCTTTAATTTTTAAATTTATTTTCATTTCTAATCCTCCTGTTTTTTGCGTAAAAAAGAAGAGCAGGAAAATCCTACTCTTCGTCCGGTTCAATTAATGCTTTTAATGCTTCTACTTCATCTTCAAGTGCTTGTACCTTTCCTTCTAACGATTCTAAGGCTGTCTTATCCGCTTTATTTGTAAGAGAAGTTGAATTAGCTTTCTTTCCTAACTCTGTGTCTACATATTCTTTATCAGCCTTTTGCTGTAATTGTTCCTCTGTAGCGTAGTCACCTTTTTCTTGTAATCCCGACAAATCTTGAACTGATTCATCAATTAATTCCGCAAAATCATCACCTGTTGGTTTCTTGCCTGTTGAAAACATTTTTTTTAATTCTTCTTTTGTTTTAGCCAATTAAATCACTCCTTATTGTATTTTGAAACTCTCTCCGATAATCGCCTCCCCTATTACTCCTCCGTCTTTCCCTCGTCATCACCACCGCTTGAGTCAGCGTTAGGGTCAACACTACCACGAAAGAAAAAATTTCCTGGCTTAGATGCGTCGAAACCTTCACGAGGTAGCATTGTCAATGTAATTTCAACGTTCCCTTGCTCTTGGTTGTATTCACGACTAAAACCTTCTGTTGATGCCATTCGGTAAATGGTCCAGTCCATGTCCTTTACACTCTCAGGTAAAACACGTGGATGAATCGTAACCTTATGACCTTTTACAGCCGTTCCAAGTGGCGCGTCAGTAACGCCATTCTCTCCTTCTTTTCCCGAATCCACTTTAACCGTTGAAGCAAGTGCTAATTCTAGGATTTTAGCATCCTCTTGTCCTGCAACAATGGTAACTTCACCTTCCCAACCGGATAGACGTTTTTCTACCGGTGTCTCCCCGAAGTCCTCAAACGTGATATCTTCATATTGTGGCGTTAACGATAAAGACCTTCCTTCAGCTTGAAGGTATTCCTTACCATCGAATTTCACTTGGTCTTCTCCTTCGCCGATTAAGATATCAGCTACACCAAATATATATTCCTTTTTCATTTATAATTCCTCCTTTAATTCTGTTAAAGTAACGTCAAAATTGACGCTATATTCCATTACTCCATCGTTATCTCCAATACGTAACGGATCACTTGAAGCCAATATTAAAAGGACGAAATAGCGTTTTGTTTCAACTACTTCCCCGTCCTTCTCATAACTGACATCAACTATTAAATTACTTTTCTTGTGTAATACGCTAAACACTTGTTCTGCTGCTAGTTTGACATAATCCCAGTCACTAGATCTAATCCATACTTGATAACCTGGATAACGATATTCTATATCGTATCTGTCCGGTTGACCACTTGCTGTGGAGTAAACCGTCCCTGTATTATCTTCTGCATAATAATAATCTATCGACCAAGTAAGCCCGGGAATGATGGTTTTTAATTCATTCATCAGATATTCTTGTATCATTAGTCTGTCTCCAGTATTCGTTTTAACGCTCGATCATTCATCTTATTGTAATCCGGCTCAATCGCTTTGATAGCATTTTCCATGTACTTTCTACCTGGTTGATAGCCACGCCAAGTAGGTTTACCCCTGGTGCCACGACCTCGACCATCAACATAAAATCCACGATCTAAACCTTTATTGTGGATCCCCATACGGTACGGTTCCTCATGGCGTCGTAAACCGTATACGCTATTAGAACCACCTCGGACAACGATACTACTTCCTTCTCTCTTAGCTTTATCAAAGTTAATGGAATCCTCAAGACCATTACCCTCGTCATGAGGAGATAACGCCTTCGTTCCTTCTTCTGCTAACATACCGAACTTCGTCATTTCTTCCATGATGATGTTTTCGGCGTTTTTCTCCATCTTATCTAACATATCGTGGAATTCATTTAAGCCTTCCCATTCGATTTTAAATACATCAAATTTATCCATCGACAAACACCGTCCTATAATGCACTTTAGAACCCATCAGACTAATAATGTCCTCTTTCGCTTTAATTGTGCCCTTAAATGGATTACCACCCGCATCTTTGCCTTCCACTTCTTGTCCCTCACCAGGATTAAAACTAGGTGGTAAATCTATTTCAAGATTCACTTGGTGTTCTCGTCCATCCGCTGTACGAACTAATTGCGACTTGAATTGTACACGTGCTTCAGATTTCTTTTCTTCTGTTTTAGGCTTTCCGTACTTATCCGTAATTGGATTACCTTGCTCATCTAAAATAGGCATATGAGCAGTAACTTCATGTGGCATAGGTGGCTTCATATTAACCGTCCTACTTTCGCACCGCTGTTTTTATTTAAAATCGCAAGGACAGCAGGTGCAATAAGTCCATTACGATTATTGCTATTCGTTTCACTTTCTGAACTGCCAAACGACACAGAAACACCTTTCACGCTATACGATGATACGCCTTGATTTCTTAATGAACTGAAATCAGATGCATCACTCTCAAGCATAAAGAGAACTTGTAATGCTACTGCACGATCAGTGATGTCTTTCTCTTTGAAGTTGTCTTTTAATAGTTCGTGAGCGTTAAAAATGATTTTTTCCTTTGCTGGACTTTCTAATTCGACAAACAAATCATTGCCATACATCCGTTCAAGATAATCCTTAATCGATTCATTCGTAATCATAATGATCACTTCGTTTCTTTTTAACTTTTATTTTTTGATAGTAAAAAAGCGCCTTTATTAGACGCTATGAATTACCTATCTAATCACAAAATTCTTACCGATTTCCGCCTGTCCAATTGGCGGCTTATTAGGGTGTGGCATCACCCACGTTCACGATTACGATTGATTGTGGACGTTTAAGCGCTGGGAATACTGCTTCACCTACAATAACCGTCTGACTTGGTGGATTGTTTTCGATAAGTGGTGTAACAAATTTACCTGGGTTATAATTGTTTTCGATTGTTGGACCGATAACTGTTTCCCCTAAATCAGCGCCTAACAATACAACTTTTCCATCTTCTAAAAGCTGTACTTCTTCGTCATTTACAACAATTACATCATCATTTACTTGATAAGGTGGTAATCCTAATGTGGTCAACACATTTTGAACATCGTTTTCAGTAAGCAAACGCCCTCCGTTATTATTTCCATATGCTTGTATGCGGATCTGCTCATTTTGAAGTAATAACGATTCTGTTGTAGACGTCATATGCATTACAGCGGGTTTACGACGTTGGTTATTTTTTTGGTACTGTTTAACCGCTGCTTGAATATCTTCTAATGGAGTAGAGTCGGCATCGCTCCAATCTGTAGACACGTCGATTTTATTTTCTTCTGGCACACCGAACTCAACATCGATATAGATGTCGTTTTCTTCATCTTCGTACTTCAATCCACCTGTATAGATAGCTTGAGCACGCATATACTCTTCAATGTCATCTACACCTTGTGATAAATCATCAGTAGTGCTGTACACATATTCGACAACTTGAGCACGCTCTTGATCAGAACGTGGACGGTTAAATGCTAAAAGTTCTTTTTCGTCTAAGCGCACACCATGCTGTACCTTGGCAACTTCCGCAAATGCTTTCTCAATTTCTTTCTTATCACGTAATGGAGCAGATGCATTCCACCCTGTGATTGATGCACTGTTGGCGTATTTCCCGTTAATAACATTGTAAGCAAAGTTAATATCGTACGATTGGCTCGTTGGCATAAAAGAGCTTAATAAATATGCTCTTTGTGCCGGTACGTTCTCCACATATCCTTGTAACTGATCTCGTTGAAATTCATCTAAATGTAATGGCATAAATTATTCCTCCTCTTATTAATTACGCATCAAAGCGTAGGTAACCTTTCACTTCTTCTTTAAATCCATCAGTAACACCTGTACATTTGCTTTCTAGTGGATGTCCTGCAACTAATACACCTACAACCGGATTAGAACCACTAACAATCTTCACATCGTGAGAAGTCAATCCAGCGCCTTCACGAACAGTATCCGCTTCTCCTTCTTCACCACCATCGGATGGATCCTTCCATGGAACATAAAGTCCATCTTCACCTAAATAAACAGCAGTACCCGCCTTTACATATCCATCCTCTGCAACACTATTAAACTTGCTTGCATCAAGCGTTGCTCCACCAGTTTTAAATTCCATTCCTACTGAGTTACGTAAGAATTCCTTCTGTCCTACAATCTTCTGAATTGTTGGTTGTAAATTCATAATTATTCGTCCTCCTTTTTATGTCGTTCCAATGCTTTTTGACGACCAGCTTCTTTAGGGTCGATTTCATTACGTGGATTCGTTTTGTTCCCTGCTCCCGGTATATGAGTTGGTGCAGGTGGTGTAGGATTACTTTCCTCACCAGCAAACAAATACGAATCAGATTCTTTCAAACTATCCAGCTGTTCAGATAGACCGATTAACTTACCTTCTTCGTCGAACTTGACCGTTTCTGTATCTAGCAGGGCACGAACTGCTTTAGGATTACGTGCTTTGTTTAAGATAAGCGCTTGGTCTAGTTCGTAGTTTAACTTAGTGAGTTCTAATTCTTTTTGATGTTCAGACTTAGCTTGATTATTAGCTTCTTTAAGAGCATCAATTGTTGATTGCAATTCTTCATTACCTTGTGATTTCGCGCTTAATTCTTCAAGTTGACTATCACGTTCAGACAATTGAGTCTTATACGATTCGAGTTCAGTCTGTGCACTAGACAATTCCTCTTTCGTACTATTCACCGTTTGTCCGTGTGACTTCATCACAGCTTCTATCTGTTCATCAGTTAAACCAAGTTCTTTAAGCAATTCCCTGTTCATAATTCATATCCTCCTACATTAATTTAACGAGTCATGAACTCGATGGATTAGCACTTTAACGCTGTGCAGGCGAAGTTTACTGCATAATAAAAAAGCCTTTTATGACGTCTTGCTTCAGGACGTGAACTACTTATTACTTGTTTATTGTCGATTAGATTTATCGTAATAATCAATATCAATATTTAGATTGAATTCGCCATCAAGATTATTGGATGTATCAACACTCGCACGGAGCAACTTTTTATCTCTTAACGATTCAAGTGCTTTAATCGCATTGTCTAATAACTCTTTTTCATCCATTACATACACCTCCTATGACTCAATTTGTATTCGAAGATTATTCATCTTACTTTCTATGAGTTTCTGTTTCTGTTCAATGCGTTCAATAGGAGCGTTCTTGCTTTGTAATTTTCTTAGACGTTTGCGTTCTTGGTCAATATCTTTATTTGTATAACCAATAACATAAACGTGTTTGCAATGATCGCATTGAAAGTAGTGTTTTTTAATCGTATCTTTTGAACGTTTGATTTTTGGTTTCATTTCAGATGGTTTACCGCAATAATCACATTCAGCCTTCATTAAATCACCCTTATTTAATAGATTTAGTCATCCTTAAACTCCTAAACTCACTTTGTAATTCTTGGAATCTTACTGAATTTGACCGCTTCGCTCGCCTAAATGCACCCAATGTTTTATAGTTTTCAGCGCCGAGCGTAGCATTCCACTCAATGAACTGTTTCTTTTCGGCATTTGCTTGACGATTCAATGCTTGCTGTCTTTCATATGCTTCTTTTTGCGACTTACTTCGGTTATCTACATCTGGATTATACTTTTTCGAACGCTCTTTATCTCTTTCGAGTTGAACATTACTCTTATAATCTCGAACATATACACGTTTACTGCATTGGCACTGAGGATGTGGATGAACATCATCATCACTAAGATAAGGGAATTCCTCATCACCTGGATCGGATGTAAATATAATACCTCTTCTCGCTTCACATTGACTGCAGGTCGGATCGTTTATATCTAGGGTGAATAAGTATTCTCCGTTTTCCTCGTAACGACTTGTCATCCCTTTGGTATGAGCCTGCTTTAGTGATGTACGAGTTACAATTTCACTGTAATGTTCAAGAGATAATTTCTTTCCGTCAACTGTTACAAAGCTTGTCATACCTTCCTTAGCAAACGACTCCGCTACTCTTTGGGTAATAACCTTCCTTGGATCGCCCTTAATAATTCCACTTTGTAAATCGCTCTTAACGGATTCTAATGCAGTTTCAATACTAGTATTTGCGTTCCTTCGTGCTGTACGTATTGCAGCCTTCAAATCAAGAATGGTATTATCCGTTATTTCTGCAATAGCTTCTAAATGAACTTGGCTATTAAAAGCACTGCGAACAATTCCTTTACTGGATATACTTGCAGCAATCCCACCTATCGGACTAACGCCCGCCTTTTCTAGTGCCTTTGTAGCATCATCTACTCCACCAAAATAAGCTACGAGTGTTTCTTTGGGAATGACATCATCAATTTCCAAATCCATTCGCTTAAACATTTCGTTTATTGCATTCAATGTTTGCTGTGCGGTATCATCATCAGCTAAGTTGTGATTGATTAGAAGGTCTAGGATTTCATGCTTCATGGCTTTAATTACTTCAATAAGTTGTTTTTGATTCATTCTTCATCATCCTGGTCATCTACTATCGGATTTCCTTCTTCGTCACGATTGCCAAACATCTGTTGTAATGTTTGCCTGCCGTTTAACAAAGAATATGAATCATCATTGCTTTTTTCTGCTTCAACCCTGTAAATCTCTTCATTTATCCACTCTTCGCTTGCATTAGGATTATTCCTTCTAATCGTTGTTTCTAGCGATTGTGTATTGTCATTGAATGCCATATTATTTTCCTCAATCAATTCTTTACGGCTAATCGGAATCATTGATTTTAGAAGTATCTCAGGCTCTTCAATCACTACTACATCATCATTATAGTTCGCCAACCATAAAGCACTCTCAATTAACTGCTGCAGGAAGTAAATATATTCTCCTTGAATCTGTTCAGCTTTAATCAATGACGTGAATAAATCATAGAATTTAGCCACACCAGATTGAGCGCCACTTCCAGAACGATTATCCATATAGAAATCAACAACCTTTTCAGATGTCTTTGTTTCCATGAGCATGAGTTTCATTAAATCCTTTACCCATTGGATGTCACCAATCTTTGTAACATCAATTTGAATAACTTCTAATGCTTTGCCCTGGTCATCGAATGTTGTTATCTCTAAATCACGATGATCTATACGACCACTTTCTCCGTATCGTTCATACGCTTTATCTTCTAGCGCTTGCATAATCTCTTTGGATACAGGAATACGTGGCTTCCCATTACGCTCAAACGTGACTGCGTTTCTCGTTAAGGTCCAGTTAATTTCATCTTGCTTTCCATCTTGCCCCTTCAAACATGAAGTCCCTAACGGATTCATGAATGTCTTTTCATTTGGCCAATAAATAATAAAAGTCCTACCCCGTCCAGGATAAACCTTTTTTAATTCTTTCATGCCGAGGAGTTCTTTTGCTTCATCGTCCTCTACTTCTTCTGTTTTCTTTTGTTCGTTCAACCTGTACAAGATATGACTTGTATGTAGGTCATCTTCATATACTTCCTCACTATATACATGCAAGTATTCTTTATCGTCTATTTCAATCTTATAAGCAAGGTCAGCACCCATGCCATCATCATGTGGATAATAAACATCACGTGCTTTAAATTCAACACGTAAACCTTTTTCATCTAACCACGGAACACCGACAAGTCCACCGTCTAACTGTTGTTGTAAGATATTTCCCCAATGCTCAAAAGCTAAATTACTATTCTTTTGAATCTGATTGATTATTTCCTGTTGAACATGAATAATCTCACTCACTTCATCCCGTGGTTCGTCTACAATCTCGTCTGTATCCTCATTGATTTCTTCCGCTTGAAAATCATCTACCGATAAGGATGATTGTATATTGCCTATGGAACGACTTACGAGCATTACAGGTATCTCAGGTATCAACTTACATAAATTCGCTACAATGTACGGTGTTTGCACGTTTTGAGCATGATGTGTACCGTACATAATATTGTCTGTTATCTCACCTTTTTCGATTAAATGTTTGGCACGTGGGAATATCTCTGAATGCTTTCCCTCGTACAAATCCCTGTAATAAAAAATATCGCCGTGTGTTTTCTTGATAACATCAGCGTCAAACTTTGTCCAATTCGGCATGTATTCACATCCTTTCTACCATACGTTTATGCTGCTTATTTTTGCAGAAGTCTTACTTCCCATTCTATTTAATGCTTGCGTCATACTGTCCACCATGTCGTCATGTTTACCATTAGGAAACGACGAACATTCTTCAATAAAATCATGTATCCAAGGTTCATTTTCCGGCAAGAAAACATTACCTGCTTCAATGTCTGGGGTAACAGCTTGAGCACGAACAACCTTTCCGCCTTCCGGATTAACTGCAATCAGACCGCTTATTTCTCTTTTCAATGACGCTATAACTGCTGGACCATTTGCTTTATCCTCTATTAGCTTCGCTTTCGCTCTTGGCCATTTCCTAGACATTGTTCTAATCGCTTGAACAGTTGCAGGGAAGTCCATCTTTGCTCTAACTTGATCTAGTAGATATTTATCAGCACCATTTCTTCCCCACACTTGACCGACAACATAGTCAGATGAATTTGCATCTTTAAATGTTAAATCCCATGACTGTACGATTTCTTGGAAACGACTAGGTGGTTTATTATAAAATTGCCACCAATTACGGTTAAATATATTCCCATCCGATGGTGATGGTCTTTGTTGGTACAGTGAAGCCCAAGTATTAGAACCCACTTCTATTTTCTTAATCTCTGCCCATTCCTTGTCATATCCAAGTTCAGGGCATAGCGCCTCGCCTTCTTCACGATGGAGTAAGTCGTCATCATCTTCAGCTATTGCTGGCAGCCTTATCCTTTCCCAATCATGCGGGCTACGTTCTAGTAATCGACCAACCAAATCATCTTCATGCCATCTAGTCATAATTACAATTACACTACCACCTTTATGAAGTCGTGTAGATAATGTTGTTTCCCATTCATCCCAAACTTTGTCACGTATTGTTTGCGATTGTGCTTCTTCATTGTTTTTCAATGGGTCATCAATAATAAGTAAGTCAGCACCTTCACCAGTGATAGAACCACCGATACCAGTTGCAATCATCCCACCTCTTGTGCCTTCAATACCCCAATTATTACTCGCACTTTTTTCTTGAGATATGTTTATATTGAATAAGTCATCGGCAAACTCGACCAATTTATTGCGGTTTAATCTCCCGAACTTTCTAGCAAGGTTATCCGAATATGCCGAAGCAATGACACGTTTATCGGGGTTTTTTCCAATAAAAAAAGACGGGAACGTTTCTGTAACCGTCATTGATTTCCCGTGTCTTGGGGGCATTTCTATTAAAATGTATTTTTGTTCACCTTCCACAATGGGTTGCAATGCTTCACAAACTAATTCCGTGTGTCTGTAATGCTTATACACGCCATGATGAACATGAGTTACATAATCTTTGTAATACCGTCTGGACAATTCGTTCCTGGCATTAAACTTTATGAATTCAATCTGTTCCGGAGCTAAGTTTTGCAAGTTTTCTCAACTCCTCTTCAGATAGATTGGTCATATTGATCGTGGTTTCCGTTTTTCCTGAGTGTTCAATGTCCTGTTTATCACGCCACATATGAGGTTTACGATTCTTTATCCAAAATATTTGAGCAGTCGTATCTGGTTGTACTTCTTTTACCACTCGTTTACTTTCTTCTCCAAATTCATATGTTACTTCTTCATATTCATAACCTAATGCACGTTTTAATAATGCATTTTCAACTTCACGATCAACTACTTCTTTTCCCTTTTTTAAGGCCTCATCTATCTCACTATGATTGTTTATCCAATTATATAACGTTCCTTCCGCTACGCCAATGTTTCGAGCTATCTGTTCATTAACAAGTCCATCTCTTGCCCATCCTTCAATCTTTAATAGTCCTTCTGCTGTTATCCAATCTTTGTAAGTTGTATTCCTTCGTTTTCGTTTAGCCATTACATATACACCTACCTCCTAATGTTAAATTTGAACATGAAAAAACACCGGATATTATAAATGCCCAGTGTTTTTACCAGTGCGCTTTTTCATATTCATGATTGTGTTCTCAGAAAACTCTCAATTAAATCAAAAACCTCCAAATAGAGAGTCGATTAGTCTATAATGAAGAGAAAAAGGGGGTGAAACTATTGTCAAGTGAGAACGAAAAAGAAATAAGAATCGACAGAAAAGTTGAACGAATCGAGAAAAACTCTGTTGATAAAAAGACTATCAGCAGACCTCCGAAAAGCGAAAACATGCCAAGAGAGAAATAATTATTTATCGACATTCAAATACTTCTTCTCATAGAGGTCTTGTGCATTTATACATTGACCTCTATGAAAGGTCTCAATCACAATTTTTGTTTCAGTATCAATGTATACTTCAACCACTTCTATCTCATATTTTTCCATGATTTTCTTCCAATGATCTTCAAATTGTAATATAAAGTCTTTGCCGTTTTCCACATTGCCTGATATAGTTTTAATTTCGCCTATGTAAGTTTTATTCGACATGCTAACCCTAACAATCTGAAAATCATCATTAGAAAAAGAATTTTCCCAAACCGTTGGATTTCTAGATAAGGATGCCTTCCCATTTTTATTTCTAATTTTATTTATATGACTTAATAGATTATAATACATTTTGTCTGACGCTAATTTGGCTAAGAAATAAGCGACTAAAGCGCTAAATGTAACGTAATATAGAATAAAGATAAAATCATTCGATAACGTTATTAATGAGTCCATATCACGTATATATGGAATATCTAGACTGTAGTGTGTATTCAACAAAATAACAACTAGCGAATACACACCTAAAACAATCATATTTATAGGTATCCACATAATAGCACTTAACACTATAATTTCATTATTTTTGTGTTTAAATGTTGGATATAAACCAAATAAACTTAATAAATTAAATGCAATAAAACCTGGTAATACGAAAACAATTAGAGCTAAGAACTCATTCATAAACATCCCTCCTATTGCCATATTACGACAAGTAAGAGGTTATGTCATTATCTTTCAAAACTTGAAACAACACTCTACTAACTCTATCAACCATCTCTTCCTCATGATCTATATATCCTGATTCATAAAAAATAGAATGTAATAACTCATGTATGAAAACTTGTTGTCGCTTCTCTGCTTTCAATCTTGGATCAACTCTTAACAACAAACTATCATAAGAACATGATCCGCATTTCTCGTCATCTTCTACTAATTCAATATCATAATGTACACCTGCAACCTTAATTTGTTTAGGTAGTTTCATATAATCACCCTTTTTTGGTATAATCAGGGCAGCTCAACCAACCGCTTCACCTCAAGGAGGTGTTGTGTAATGGCACGAAGAGGAAAATGTTCCGAGAACCCACCACGTAGAGGTCCTATGACCGTTAAGGTTAAAGGGCATACTCGCAAAGGTGGAACGAAAGTTTCCGCACATAGACGCCATAAGCCTAAGTAATTATTGAGGCATATACGTAATAATAGCTGATATAGGGAATGTTGGTTGAGCTCCCACCTATAATCCTCCCTCACTCACGTATACATCGTACGTCAACGTACGTCATGCTTTTTACATAGTCAATACACTCTTTCAAATCATTCTCATTAAATTCGAACCATTCGCCATTACGTCTTCTGTTATTGAATCTTTCATGTACATCTTTTTCTATCTCTTTATATTTGCTTGATGGAAATATTTCAATGATTGTTATTCCGAATGGAACAATTGTATTTAGTGACCTTAACCTGTCTTTGTAATTAGTTGTTATTCCTATTTTATAACGATTTGAAGCATTGTCTTTAATTATATACAAAAAACCGTTTGTATAATCTCTTGCAGTTTTCCTTCGATTAAAAGCACCTCCATGGTGAAGCAACTTTAAATACATCAATTGTTCATGTGACAGTTTCCCGTGTTTTTCTGCTCCCATTTATTCACGCACCTTTATTGTTTGTATTATTTATTTTTTCTCTCGCACGCTCAATATACTGTTGTACAGTACGCTTTTTTATATTAAGTTTTTCAGCTATTTCACTCATACTAAGTTGTTCAGCGACATGCATGATAAAACATTGTCGCTCTCTAGTAGATAGTTTTTCTATAACGTCTATAAATGCCTGCCTTTGTTCTCTGCTCATATACAAAGGTTCCCGCTCTTTTCTCAGTTCCTCGTTAATATCTGGTAGAATATCCATTTCGTCATACCTTTTTACTCTGTATGCATCCCGTTTATCTACTCCACGATATAAACCTGGTTGCCTACCTGTTTCCATCCACTCTAATGAAAAGCCCATACTGTCTATCATGCTATTAATTTGCGACTCATCTATACGATCATACTCACTATCGGTAAGGTTATCATGCATAACCCCTAATTCACGTAGTCCCTCTTCATACTCCGGAATCAATTCATCTGCCCAATTATTCATTCCAACCCGCTCCCTCTTGGAAAAGTGATTCAGCATACTTACTACGTTTCACCGGCTTCGGTCTCGGCTTCACACTCTTTCTATACGGACTAATCCTAAATTTAATAATCGGTCTACGATGCTCCCATGTTTTACGCATATTACCCCTCCTGAATTGAAATAAAAAAGGACACCAACAGTCGTCAAGTAATACTTGATAACTGAAAGTGTCCCGAATTTTTTTCGTAGACTTATTTATATATTTTCAGTGCCATATCCGCTAATTCTCTTGCTGTTATCTTAAATCTTTGCTTTCTATTCGGCGTTTCTAACCCCCCCATAAACCAACTCCAACAATCAGGACCGGAAAATCCGAATGTTCTTATAGATTCGTTGAATAGCTTGATTAATTCTTGTCTGTCGTTATCCTCAATCGCTTGTTTGATGTAATTTCTAATTGAGTCCGATTGAATTATTCTATTTGTTACAAACTCAATACCTTCTTGTTTAATGTCTACATCTTCGAATAAGCTTAGTTGCATGTCATCACCTCTTTGTCGCACTAATTCATATCAACCGCCCCAATTAGGATGCAAGCACTCCCATTGGTAGTCGTCAAATTCAATTTCCTTATTCCTTACGATTTCACCTTTGTGAATTTCTATATCTTGATTAAATTCCATTCCCTGTTCAAATACGTAAATTTTAATATCTAAATTGTATTTCTCTGATATTTTTGCGAATGATACTACATCTACTCCCCACGCTTGATTAAAGCCATCTATGTGTAGCGTTTGAATCTCTGAATCGTAATCGCTGTGATTCCATTCAATATCGCTATCAATAAATGATCTACGTGTTCCTTTGATGTAAATTCCCTTTTTTGAACTGATTTGTAAATCCCATTCATCTTCTTTATAATTTAAATCTACTTCATCAGGGAATTTCACTTCCTTCCCGACACTTCTCATAATTTCCGCTATTTGTCTTCCGGCGGGTTGGATTGCTTCTAATCCTTCTGTTAAAAACCTTTTTATATCCTCTTTAGTTCCTCTTAATTTTAGTGTTCCAGTTGCCCAATTCGCCATGTCGTTTCCTCCTATTTTTTCGTATAACTAACCTCATAATGCGTCGGCTTTCCGTCCTGCCAATTAATAACTTGCTTCCCAAAACCATCGCCTGGTACATCAACCTTCTTCAATTCTCCGTCTTTTATCATATAAACCGCATTCTCTTTCAAATCTATTTGCTCTTTCACTATGACCGCCCCCATGTTATAATGTCATTGTCGATAACATTCCGCTGGGGGCAATCCTCAGCTTTTTCAATCAGCTGAACGAGACTCAAAGTCTCGTGCGTCTGATGAATTAATTCGCAATTTCATCCATCGACATTTGATTATCCATAAACCCAATCTGCGCTTGCTCTTCTAAATATTTCTGATAACAAACTCTTCCAAAACCTAATTCAATAGACTTCTCTGTTTTTAACTTTCTGCCGCAACGTCTACATGTTTCGATTTTGCCTTTCACGTTATCGCTCCTTAATATCCTTCTTCTTGCCTTGCATAATTAACTTCTGTTTTCTCGTAGTATGCTTTCTCAATCTCTTCTGGAGAAAACCTCAAACACTCCCCTAGATACAAAAAAATATTTAATGACTCTTCAAATTGCTTCGTATAAATCATGCTGCTAAATATCGAAAATAATCCTAGCACTAAATCTCGTTGATCAATTGGCTCTGGAGCATTATATTTATACTTTTCAAAATCAAAATGAATCGAATTCCCATATGATAACAAGAAGTGAAGCACATCCACATACTCAACAAGTGCCTTTTGTCTATCACCTGTTTTGTTCGACCAATATTTAAAAATGAATGGTCTTTCGTTCAGTGTTTCGGCTAATTCCACACACATCGATATTGCTTTTTCTTTTAACTTCTTCGAGTGATCAATTTGTTTTTCCATGTTTATTTGTAAATCTAAATCTCCTTGAGATATCGCCATGTCACTTAATTTCATTCATATTCTCCCTTTCTCGACGTTTTTCGCTAAACTAACATAAAACTACTAATCTATTAAATAAATCTAATCTACCCTTCAATTAACGATAATCAGCACCGATTAATTCCTTCTTGTAAGTCCATTGCTTGTTTTCTGCTTTTACAAGTTCTTTATTTTCGTTTGGAGCGTAAACTTCTACTATTTGCAATAACTGCCTATCGCGTTCGTATTTGCGCTCAATCATCCATCTAGCCATGATGTCACCTCAAATTAAACTTTCTCTAGATCCATACCCCATGCATCAGCAAGCATTTTTGCATGATCTAATTCATTTTCATGAAACTCGTACGCTTTATTTATATCTTTTGTAAAATCATGATGAAATCCTAACAACGATGAATTAGCTATATACTCATACTTGATATCTGGCAATCCCCCTTTTGTTTTAGATGGCACTAGATATTTTTTGACAAGGATGTACTCCTGTTTTTCATAATTC
>Ga0079226_10002034_pt1 | contig 15536 bp, 11 predicted proteins | sample Poulit2014_FD_76345 | JGI IMG/M metagenome (GOLD analysis project Ga0079226, IMG submission 76345) | Agricultural soil microbial communities from Georgia to study Nitrogen management - Poultry litter 2014 | ecosystem: Environmental > Terrestrial > Soil > Agricultural land | place: USA: Georgia...
ATCGCTCATGAACTCGGAACGCCTGTCACATTAATTCACAACTACTTAGAGTTAGTACAGAAAGAAATGATTGACGTGAATGATTCGTATTATCAAGGACTCGTCACTGATAAAATAAATGTTCTTAATCGACTCATTGAAGATTTATATGATTTAGCGTTGTTAGAGTCAAAACAGTTTAGTTTTAATTTAAAAGAAGAACCGCTTGATGAATGGCTCACTCGTTTAATAGAAATGTGTGAATTTACGACGACAGAAAAAGGGCGCCTATTTACAAAAGACATTAATAAAAAAGGGCTAGATAATTACATTTGTTTCATCGATCACGAGCGGATGAACCAATTGTTTAATAACCTTATCTCAAATGCAGTGAAAAACACTGATGAGGAAGTAGGGGAGATTCACTTGGCCGCGGATGTTAACGAAGGTTTTTTATATGTCGAACTGAGCGATAATGGGTTCGGTATTCGAAAAGAAAATTTACCGCATATTTTTGAACGTTTCTTTAAGCGGAACGTTGAATCAAATGAACATGAAGGAACAGGTCTCGGTCTTCCGATTGTTAAACAAATCATCGACGGGCATCGTGGGAACATATATGTGGAAAGTAAGCTTAATGAAGGAACGACATTTTATATGACGTTGCCACTTCTCGATAAAGAATTGTATTAAAAAATGTCCAGAGCGTTTGAGGAACGCCTGGACATTTATTCGTTTAATGAGTGAATTTAATTGTGTAATACTCCTTGTGGTGGTTCTTTCGTTTCTGTCGCCGCATGTGATTTAGACTTGTTATGAAGTTGTCTGAACCTCGAAGAAACACCGAGTAATTTGTCTTGTAAATCAATGGCAGGCTCTAGTGATCGAATACTTATTTGGTATTGACGAATCATAGCAATCGTCACGAGCGGATCAATAAGTGCTCGCTTAATGACAGTCGTGATGACGTAAGCACCAACGACAGCGAGGAATCCTGTAAATGTACCGAGACCTTGTGTATCTCCAGCAATAAGCTTCCCTACGAACATGAGCGGGAAGACGAGTAGTAAAAACACACCGATGTTGAATGCATAAATGAAAAGCACAGCACCCGCACCTGTTTTTAAAATGCCTTTCCAACTTTGAGCGTACAAGACGACGCCGTCAGAGGCAGATTTCCAGACAGACTGTTTATTTTCTTTTCCTTTTTGTAAGAAAATATAGCTCATAATTGCTTCATCAATATAATTTAAACTAACAGACATAATGGCGTTTATAATACCAATAATGTTTTTCGATCCTGGAATAAAACTAAAGACATTTCCAATTCGAAAAATCCACCGTTGAATTTGTTTAACAGAAGCATAGACGAGCTTGTCTACGGCAAAAGCGACGTTTGAAGCACCGAAGTTTTCTGTCACTTTATCTTTTCCGTAAGCAATCATTCCTTTACCTTCAGGAATTTTACCGTTCTGCATTAATTCGACAATAACTGCGATATGACCTGTTTTTACCATGTATAAAAAGTAGCGCTCTAAAAACTTCAGTCCACCATAGACAGCTCCAAAAGATATAATCATAACGATAATAAAGAAAAAAGAATTTTCACCGAACATTTTAATTAAAAGAAATCCGACACCAATCATTATGCCGAGAAATAAGAACGCAACTAGGGCAAATACGACGTACGTTAAAATTCTCGTCATGACGAAAGGGAACGTCCGTCTAAATAACTGCATAATTGATAGATCCATCGTTTCATTCACTCCTTTCCATTAGCATAAAAATCTACTAATTTAAGTATAAGAAGTGAACGTTAAATGTGTGTTAAAAACACATTTTAATTAATATTTAGGATAAAATGACTAGTAAGAAGCAATAAAAAACCTCTCAGACGAAATGACCGCTTGAGAGGTTTTATTGAGAAAGACTGATTATTTTTGAATGACGTAAACGCTCCATTTCGAGAAATCGAACGTATCTGTTAAAAGTGTACTCGCAGGGAAAATAAACGTCCAAGGCTTACTCGTGTTCGCACTCACGCTAAAGTCGTCCAGTTTGAAATGTCCACGAACGACTTCTTCTCCAGTAGCATCTCGCACGGCTAAAGGGATTTCTTTAAAGGAAATATTGTTTTCTGTTCCGTTACGGATAAGTACAGTAATCGATAAGTCTTTATTTTCCTTTTGGTTAGCGCTAATACCTAAGAAGTTTACTTCACCAGGCTTAAGAGGCTTTGCTTCATCGACGATTTTCTCTAAAGAATCACGTGTTGATTCACCAATAGATTTTTCCCAAGATTCTTCAAGCTCTAGTCGGTGCTTATCTTCAATTTGGAAAGCAAGTGACCAATCATCCATTGGTAAGTCGACTTGCTTTAACAAATCTTTCGTCGTGTAGTGGAACTTCCACGGACGTGCACTGTTCGTTGGTAAAGCTCCTAACTTTGAGAAATCAAATGGTTTTCTCCCGATAATTTCTTCGTCAGGTCCGAATAAAATAATTGTCATCGGCTTTAATTCAACAGGCTGTGTAATTGTACTACGAATAAGACCAGTTACTTCTAATCCACCGTCTTTTTCAAAAATTTCAATGCCGTAAATTGACAATTGATTTTCTTCTAATTTAGGGCTCTGGGAATTATGAAATGCGTAAACGTATCTGTCTTCATTCGTAATGTCCCAGCTATTTGGTATGGAAAGCTCTGTCTCAATACCGTCTTTATAGTCATCGATTGATGTGACGTTATTATCTTTATTTGACATCTTTACATCTTCCTTTCTTATTTATCCGCTAATTGTTTTAGAGCTTGCTCTTTTTTTATGACATTTTCAAGTAAACCTTTTAACCGTCTCGCAATATCGTATTGTAAATCATTATACATTGCTTCGAAAAATGTGTAACCTTCTTTTTTGAATATGTCTAACGGATTGTCTTGCTGATATTGGCGAATACCGATACCTTGTTTAAACTGCTCCATCGTGCCGAGATGTTTTGTCCATAATGTATCAATGACGAATAAACCAGTGCCGCGCACACTATCTTGAATCGATTCATTCGCTTCATAATTTGTCACAATTTCATCATGTGCTTCCCAAATAGCTGTGACTTGCTTATTGAGTACTTCTACGTCATCAATTGTGTCAGGTAGTGATACGTCGCTTAATAAAATATTTTCTAAAGCATCTTGTAGTTCATCAATCGCCCAATCTTCTGGGTCTGTTTCGGCAGGGCAGAAGTGTTCAATAAATGTATGTGGTATATGTTCTGTCTGCTTTTTGAAAAATGCGAGTGCGTTTTCAACGGTTAAAACATTATCTCTTAATTCATAAATAACTTTGCGTTGGTCATTAATAACTTCTTCTAAATTCAAGTTAAAATCTCTAAATGACTGTTGTAAACCTTCACTCGTCGCCTGTACTGCTTGAACGACTTTATGAATACTCTTTGAAGTGATACGCCCGTCAGCTTCACTTTTCAACCGTTTCTTTGAGCGTTCTAAAATGTCTTCCCCGTAGCGAATGAAGAGGGGGTCTTCAAGTGAAATAATAAACTGTGAAGCACCTGGGTCCCCTTGACGGCCTGCGCGTCCTTTGAGTTGGTTATCTATTCGTAAACTTTCATTACGTTCTGTTCCGATAACGAATAATCCACCGAGTTCAGCAACACCTTCACCGAGCATAATGTCTGTCCCACGACCCGCCATATTCGTCGCAATCGTTATTTGGTCTTTTTGTCCGGCTAAGGAAATGAGCTTTGCTTCTTGTTCGACACTTTTTGCGTTAAGTAATTGATACTTTAACGCATGCTGATCAAGTTGTTTAGCAATTTCCTCTGACTTTAAGATAGACGTCGTTCCAATCAAGATTGGTTGTCCTTTTTCGTGACGTTCGATGACTTCTGAAGTAATTCGTTCGTATTTATTGTCCATCGTTAAGTAGACGATATCTTCATTGTCCTCGCGAATGGACGGGCGATTCGTTGGAATTTGTACGACATCTAAGTTGTAAACATCTTGCAATTCCCGCTGGTCACTTTTCGCTGTCCCAGTCATTCCAGATAACGTTGGGTACATGCGGTAGTAGTTCTGAATCGTTATTGACGCGTGTGTTTTATTTTCTTCTGTGTTTGGAAGTCCTTCTTTCGCTTCAATGGCTTGGTGTAACCCGTCACTTAAACTACGACCTTCCATAATTCTCCCAGTGTTCATATCGACGAGCTTTATCTCCTCATCTTCAATAATATAGTCTACGTCACGCTCGAAAAGTACTTGTGCACGTAAAGCTTGTAGTAAAGAGTGGAAAAGAGCTGCATGGTCAAGTAAGAATAAGTTATCGACACCGAACACTTTCTCACATTTATTTAATCCTTCATCTGTAAAGTTAACCATTTTTAATTCGCGATGAAACGTATAATCAACGTCTTCTGTAAAGCTTTTAATAACGTTTGAACAGACGCCGTACAGCCGATCGCTCGGCTTCGTTTTACCGGCAATAATAAGTGGTGTTCGTGCCTCGTCAATGAGCACACTATCGACTTCGTCAATAATCGCAAAATGGTAAGGGCGCTGTACTTTTTGTTCAACGCTTGAAACAGTGTTGTCACGCAAAAAGTCAAAGCCAAACTCTGTTCCGACTCCGTATGTAATGTCGCACATATACGCTTTTTGCTTATCTTCATTGGACATCATCGGGACGTTAAGTCCGACAGTAAGTCCTAAAAACTCATGGACTTGTCCGATGAGTTCGCAGTCTCTTGAAGCTAAATATTCGTTTACTGTAATAATATGTACACCTTTACCTTGAAGAGCAACAACGTAACTCGGAAGTGAAGCGACTAACGTTTTACCTTCCCCTGTCGCCATTTCAGAAACATTCCCGTCAAGTAATGTTAAGCCACCGATAAGTTGCACGTCATAATGTCTGAGGCCGAGAACACGCTTTGCTGCTTCACGAACGACGGCAAATGCTTCAATAACAATATCGTTAAGTTTTTTACCATCAGCAAGCTGTTGTTTAAACACGTCAGTTTTTTGACGAAGCTCATCATCAGAAAGTTGCTCCATTACTTTTTCTTGTTTATTAATTAAACGTACTTTTTTTTCATAAGGTTTTAATTCACGGTATTGCTTTGCTTTTTGAAACCGATTCATCCAGTTCATATGTTAATGACTCCTTAATTAAAAATGTTCACTTTTATTATTGTATCATGAATGACGGTGTATGTATAAGTAGAATAGGCATAAATGATACGTTTTGAAGAGTTTGTTAAACGAAAGAAAAACGCCTTTGCTAAAATGTTTTTCGCAAAGGCGTGTACGGAAATAAGTATTAGTTAATGTTTAGGTGTTCTTTTAATGTTGTTGTTGCATTGTTTAAAGATTCTTCATCGAGTTGCCAGTAATAGACAGCGCCAGGTTGGTAATCATATCCGTCAATCGTTAACGCTTCGATATCGAGGTCAGCACCTGCCGTAACGTATGTGAATAAGCTTTTCATCTCACTAAACTTCATGTTTGTCGTCATATTATTTCCAACGGCAGCGATCACTTGGTCATACTTTAAGATCGAACCGAGAGAAGCAGATTTTTTAACGATAGCTTTTAAAATATCTTGTTGTCTTTTACCACGCTCGATATCGTTATCTAGTTTACGTGTACGGGCGAGAGCTAAAGCTTCTTCACCGTCAAGTTCCTGTTCACCAGGTAATAAGTGGATGGCATCTAGCACGTTATGTGAATTCTGTTCATAAAACTCATAAGGAACGTCCACATTCACTCCGTCTAATGCGTCAACAACTTCCACAAAAGCTTCAAAATTTACTTTAAAGTAGTAATCAATCGGAATATCTAACAAATGCTCGACCGTTCGAATCGTTGCTTGTGTTTCTCCGTAAGCAAAGGCATGATTGATTTTTGAATAGTCGTTAATTTTCGGTATAAAGACATAAGAATCACGTGGGATGCTTAACATTTTCACACTTTTTGTTTCACGGTTAAGTGTAGCAAGCATTAAAGCATCCGTTCTAACAGGCTGTCCGATCATTTCTTCATCATGATCGTTCTCATCGACACCCATAATTAAAATAGATACGTTATCAATTTTCGGATCGACGCTAGATTCTCTTAAGTCTGATTTCTCTGAGCCATCATCTTCATACGCATTAGAAAATGCAGAGTCTGCTTTAACGTATAAATAAGCAGCATACGTTAAAACGGCTAAAAATAAAACAGAAATAATTGTTAAAATGAGCAAGGCTCGTTTCTTAAATGTTCGTTTCTTTTTTCTTTTTACGATCCGTCTCTTTTGGTTGTTCGACATTCGGATCCTCCTTCGTGCCTCGCATTGTTGAAAGGAATTAGTTATTTTCGTTTATTTAGTAAAAACTTCGCGATATCTTCACTTGAATGTCCGTCGGAAAATTCATTCCACTTTTGTGAAAATTGCTGAACGTTCGTTAATGAAAACGTCTCTTTTTTAATAAGTGATATAACATCTTCCGTTGTCCGAGCAATCGGTCCAGGCATTTCTTGTTCATAATTGCTAATTAAACCACGCGTTTTTTCGTACGTTTGTTGATCGTAAGCGAAAAATATCATCGGCTTGTGCTGTAGTGCATATTCAAACGGAATAGAAGAATAGTCCGTAATAAGTAAATCAGTAAATAAAAGCAAATGGTTCGTATCATGATAATAAGAAACGTCATAGACGAACGATTGGTGCTTTTCAGTTAAACGATAAGAAACAGCAGGATGCTGCTTGATGAACAAGACGTACTCATCTGCTAGTTCTTGATAAAGTTCATCTAAATCAAGGGCTAGTTTGTAGTCACGTAGTTGGTTGTCTCTATATGTCGGTGCATATAAGATAACTTTCTTTTCGTTAATGATTGGAAATTTTTTCTTAAATGACGTTTGAATACGTTCGCGCTCTTCGCTATTAAAAAACAAATCGGTTCTCGGAACACCTGCGCGAATAATTGATTGTTCATCTAATCCGAAACTTTCTTGGAAAACACGTGCCATTTCATTAGAAGCAACGGTCACGTGTTGGAATTGTTGGTACACTTTTTTAAATCTGCTCTTAGCACGCTTGCTACGTTTACTAATAGACGGGTCGTTCAGTCCGAACTTCTTAATGGCACCAGCGGCATGCCAAAGTTGGATGCGTGTCGTATTTTTTCTAAATGCAACAGCACCTAAAAAGCCAAAATAATTATCGATTAAAACTGTTTTTGCAGTTGCTAAATGATAGATTGATTTCAAGTAACTGATGGGTCTCCATGCATGAAATCGAATGACTTGAACGTTATCAGGGAAAGGATAGTTGCAACGATGATCTTTTAAAATGACTATCTCTTCATCTGATAAGCGTTTTAACGCTTGAGTCGTATAGTGAATATTGTCACCGAATGACGCGACGCACACTGTTTTCACACGTTGCGGAAATCGCTTGCAAATGTTAAATAACGTATTGAAAATGACTAAGTATGCGGATATAAAAAATTCCCTAACCATTATTCGTGTTTAGTAAGTCTTGCTTTATTTTTGTCGTTGAAATGCCGACTGTTCGTGGCAAATATACGACATCACAATATTCTCGTAAAAAATCGAACTCTCCTGTCCAGTCATCACCCATAACGAACAAATCAACGTTATGATCTGTTACGTCAGTTACTTTTTGCTCCCACGTATGTTCTGGAATTACTTCGTCGACATAGCGAATCGATTCGAGAATCATTTTTCTATTCTCAAACGAGTGGTAAGCTTCTTTATGTTTAAGTGCATTAAATTCATCCGTTGAAATAGCTACGATAAGATAGTCGCCCATTTCTTTTGCACGCCTTAAAATATTAATATGACCCGGGTGCAACAAGTCGAACGTACCGTATGTGATAACTCTTTTCATGTTCATGTACCTCCGTCTAAGATTTAAAAATATATTATCTATATGTATGGTTCATTAGGATTTAAGACATTTAATATTTATTATACTATAAATTGACAAAAGAAACATAGTAAAAGGCGACATAAATGATTAGACAATTGTTTGAGGACGCTTATATCTACTCATGCAAGGGTATAGTAATAAAAGAGTAATCACATTTTAAACGAAATGTTATATACTATCTTTAAGAAGAAGATGTAAACTAAAGTGTGTGTTTGACATTAAAAGTATGAAACAAGTAACATATTTAACCGTGTGCATATTTATTTTTATAAAGGTGGATTTTATATATGGATAAAATATCTGTTATTATACCGATGCATAATACCGAAGAATTTGTGGGGGATTGTTTGTCCTCTTTAAAAAATCAAACGTATGATAACTTAGAAATAATTATTGTTGATGATAAAAGTACGGATAACTCTCTGGAAATTGTACAGGAATACGCAGAAGCAGATGATCGAATGATCGTCTATTCATTAGATGAGCAAAAAGGTGTGGGGTATGCGAGAAATTACGGAATAGAAAAAGCAACTGGAGCATACGTATATTTCTTAGATAGTGATGACTTTTTACCACGTGAAACATTGAGCATTCTAATGAATAATATTGGAGGGAATGTAGCTGTTCGTGGGAGTGTTAGATCGAGTCATTTATCATCGGCATTCACAGTAACTTTTGACGGCAATTTTAATCCAATAACATATACTGATAATCGTTACAATCTGCTCCATAATTTAAAGGCGAAAAACTTTTTAATAAAGAAGGAGTTTGTTGATGAACATAACTTAAAGTTTTCTGAAAGTCATATGTTCTATACAGATTTGTTCTTTTTACTACCATTTTTTAAAAATATTACTTACATACAAAGAATTAAAGAGGCAGTGTACTTCCAGCGCTTAAGAAACGATCCAATTTTAAATCCATCTTTATCTCAAACAGATTCCATTGATTTATCCAAAAGCTTTATTAAAGTGTTTGTGGATTTAAAGCAAACATATTCAAAGGATAATGGAATCAATGCTTTTTTAGACAAGCGATTTTTAAATTATTATCGCAAAGAAATACTGATTGCTATATCGACGAAAGAGGATGTAGAAGTTTTATTTGAACATTTGCGACAAGCGGTATCTTTGCTAGGGGAGAAAAGTGTTGCCAATGCAAGTATTATTTTACGGCGTGAACTAAAACCTATCCAGAAAAATAATATCAAAAGATACAAAAAAATAATGAAGAGACATAATGCATTTAGAGAATTAAAGGAAAGTCTAGGTTCGCGAAGACGATTTTATTATTTTTTATACAATCATGTTTTTACGAAGCTCCCAATTAAATCAAAACTTGTTTTTTTCGAGAGCTTTTTAGGGAAAAACTACTCCGATAGCCCAAAGTACATTTATGAATATATGAATAAGCATAAAAAGAAATATAAGGCCGTTTGGAGCTTTAATGAAAAAAAGAAAATTCCTGGTCGTGGGAAGCAAGTTGAGAGATTTAGCTTGAAATATTTTTATTATTTAGCACGAGCTAAGTACTGGGTGAGCAATTCTCGGTTACCTGTCCAGTTAACTAAACGAAAAGAAAATATCTATTTACAAACATGGCACGGGACACCATTGAAGAGGCTTGTTTTTGACATGGATGATGTTTATTCTGCTGACCCAAATTATAAAAAGAATTTTTACATTCAATCGCGTAGATGGGATTATTTGAGCTCGCCAAACGAGTACTCATCAAATATCTTCCAGAGAGCCTTTGTATACAATAAAGAAATGCTTGAATTTGGGTACCCAAGAAATGACATTTTATATAAAGGAAATAACAACAAAGAGATTAAAAAAATTAAAAAGAAATTAAATATCCCTTTAAATAAAAAAGTTGTTTTATACGCTCCAACTTGGCGTGATGATGACTACATTGCTCGTGGGAAATACAACTTTTCATTGAAGTTAAACCTAGAAAAGATGCAACAACGATTAGGTGATGATTATATCGTTCTGTTAAGAATGCATTACTTTATTGCTAATTCATTAGACATAAGTCAGTATGAAGGTTTTGCTTATGATGTTTCAACGTATGACGACATTGCGGAACTGTATCTCGCTTCTGACTTGTTAATAACTGATTATTCTTCGGTTTTCTTTGATTATGCTAATTTAAAGCGTCCAATTATCTTTTTCACTTATGATTTAGAGAAGTATAGAGATACTTTAAGAGGTTTTTATTTAGATATTGAGTCAGAAGTTCCTGGACCATTACTTAAAACTTCAGATGAAGTGATTGATGCTATTGAAACGATTGAAACAGTTAAAGAAGAATATGAGGAAATATATGATGCGTTCTATAAACGCTTTTGTTTATGGGATGATGGAAAAGCCTCAGAAAAAACAGTGAATAAAGTTTTTAAGTAGAAGCCAAAACCTTTGGGAAGTCAATGATTTGTACTTTCTGAAGGTTCTTCTTTTGTATTAAGTGTTATAATGTCATCGTACATATATTAATTATTAGTTAGGTTGTGGGGAGGAACTGTGAATGAAGCAATTGAGAAATCGGCAATTATTAAGCATTGATAAAATAGCGAATAAATACATCTTAAAAGTGTCTATTTTAAGATCTTACATAGAGGATTGGGAACAATTTTACTTTGCACTAATAACAACAACTAATGAGGAACTTACTTTTCAAGAGAAAAAAATCAAACAGTCTGGGGACTTTAATATTTATGAAATTGAGATTGATTATTCGAAAGAACCTTTATTTTATTCTCAGGGAGAAGAAGTTGGTTTTTCAATTGTTCGAAGACGAGGCGATGAAAAGCAACGTGGAAAAATAAAGAGTAACATTGACTATTTAGAGCAGCAGCAAATAAAAATAAGTGATAAGTATGTGTTCTATCCGAGTACAACAGTTAATGGGAATATTAATTTTTGTTTTAGGGAGAACTTTTTGTTGGCGACATGTGAACACATTATGCTTAGGGAGAAAGGAATTCTCCAATTGAGCGGTTTTTATCATTGGAATGAACTTGAAGATGTAGAAAACAAACAAGTTTATTTGACGTGGCAAGCAAAATCAAATGAAGAACCAATTCACGTACCAGTACAAAGCATGTCTATCCCAGAATCGTATACTTCATATCGTTGGTATGAGGAAGTGAAAAATCAAGGATATACGGTAATGGTCAACTTATTTGATTATATGGACGTAGGAAGCGCAAACAACTTCAAGTTTTATTTAACAGTAAATTATGAGGAAAGTAACGTTGTAAAAACGATAGAGAGTGATTATTTAATTGTGAGTCACGCAATTAATCGTGTGCCGATTAAACAAAAAGTGTCGCTACAAGATAAGCGCATTCAAGTGAGTGTTGAGGCAAAAAGAAAAACAGAGTGCTTAGCTGTTGATGTTTATGAATATAAATTTGCTTTAGAATTCATGCGTTCAGTGAAACGTCGCTGGGTAGTTCTTCGCCGTAGCAAGCAACTTTTACAGCTTTATAAATTAGCCTTTTTTACTTTAGGGAAAGTTTTGCCGACGAAAAAAGATTTAGTTATTTTCGAAAGTTTTCACGGGAAACAGTATAGTGATAGCCCGCGTGCCATCTATGAGTATTTGGAAAAGCATGCACCTAACTATGAACTCGTCTGGAGCGCAGACCGCAGACATACGGACTATTTTAAAGGGAAAAAAGTGCCGTACATTCGGAGGTTTTCAATTCGTTGGCTATTTGCAATGACGCGTGCGAAGTATTGGGTGACGAATGCGCGTTTACCGTTGTGGATTCCGAAGCCACGAGGAACTGTTTATTTACAAACGTGGCACGGAACACCACTTAAACGTTTAGCAGCTGATATGGATGAAGTGCATATGCCGGGTACGAATATTGAAAAATATAAAGCGAACTTTACGAAAGAAGCGAGTAAATGGGATTACCTCGTGTCGCCAAATGCTTATTCAAGTGAAATATTTCGTCGAGCATTTCGTTTTAATAAAGAAATGGTTGAATCAGGCTATCCACGAAATGACTATTTATTTAAAAGTGATGACGAGGCATTCGTTGCGTCATTAAAAGAACGGATGAATTTACCGACAGATAAAAAAATCATTTTATATGCACCGACGTGGCGTGACAATCAGTTTTATGGCCGTGGACGATATAAATTTGGCATGGAACTTGAATTAGACAAACTGAAAGAAGTGTTTGGTGAGACGCACGTTATCGTTCTTCGTATGCACTATTTAGTTGCTGAAAATCTTGATTTAACAGGCTATGAAGATTTTGTGTTTGATTATTCAGCGCATGAGGATATCCGTGATCTATACGTCGTAGCAGACATGTTAATTACCGACTATTCATCTGTCTTTTTCGACTATGCTAACTTGAAGCGCCCGATGCTTTTCTTTGTTTATGACATTGATGATTATCGCGACAACTTACGTGGTTTTTACTTTGATTTTGAAAAAACGGCTCCTGGGCCACTCGTTCGTACGACTGATGCGCTCATTAAAGAAATCGAACAGATAGAAGCACATGGGTACGAACCGACGACGGTAAATGACGCGTTTTATGATCGCTTTTGTTATTTAGAAGACGGCGAAGCGACGAAGCGTGTTGTCGAAGCGGTTTTTAAAGAGTAATGACGAACGATTGTCTTTATCGCTGTCTCGTTGTATAATCAAGTCGTAATTGATGTTCGACTAACTATTTAAAAGATATGAGAGGAAACTCGAATGAAAGCAGCTTGGACAATTATTAGGGAACAGATTGACCACTTTTATTTAGTGCGTAGACTGTCCTTATATGAAATAAAAAGTAAAAATAGAAACAACTATTTAGGGATGGCATGGGAAATTATTAACCCGTCGATTCAAATTTTAATTTATTGGTTTGTGTTCGGGACCATTAGAAAAAGGGAACCTGTGGAAATTGCTGGCATGGAGGTTCCCTTTATTCTTTGGTTGCTCTCGGCATTTATTTTATGGGTGTTCTTTTATCAATCAACGATTGACGGATCGCGTTCAATCTACACTCGTTTACGGATGCTATCGAAAATGAACTTTCCGATGAGTGTCATTCCGAATTTCGTTATTTTTTCAAAACTGTATATTCATTTATTTATGCTTGCGATTGCAATTATTATTTTCCAATTGTCAGGATACTACATATCCGTATATTACTTACAACTCGTTTACTTTATTTTTGCAACTGTCAGCTTTTTATTTGCTATCGCACTTATTACGTCGACGCTATCAACGATTATTCGTGACGTGCATATGCTACTCAACGCAACGTTAAGAATGTTGTTATACGTTTCTGGTATCTTATGGCCACTTTCAATGCTCGGTGGGAAGCTCGAATCGTTGATGAAGTTAAATCCACTGTATTATTTAATTGAAGGGTACCGTGCAGCACTCTTCGGGACAGAATGGTACTTCATTACTCATTGGTATTACACGTTGTATTTCTGGGGAATCGTCTTCGTCTTATTCTTGTTTGGATCAGCACTCCATTACAAATTCAGAAGACATTTTATTGATTACTTATAAAGGTTTGTGAGAAGTATGGAAAAAGCGATCATTGTCGATCAAATAACAAAAAAATATAAACTGTATACGAATATGAAAGAGCGGATGTTAGACTTAATTACGCCGAAAGATTACGGTGAAGACTTTTATGCGCTTACTGACGTCAATGTGACGATTGAAAAAGGTGACGCTGTTGGTTTTATCGGGATTAACGGTTCGGGTAAGTCGACATTATCGAACATTATCGCAGGTATAGTTCCGCCGACAAGTGGTCATGTGACTGTTAATGGAGAAACGTCGTTAATCGCTGTTGCAGCAGGGTTAAAAGGTGACTTGTCAGGAAGAGATAATATTGAATTAAAATGCTTGATGCTCGGATTTAGTAAACGTGAAATAGAGGCACTCGAACCAGAAATTATTGAGTTCTCAGAACTAGGGAAGTTTATCGACCAACCCGTAAAATCATATTCAAGCGGGATGAGGTCGCGACTAGGGTTTGCTATTTCTGTCACTGTTGATCCGGATATTTTAATCATTGACGAAGCACTTTCTGTCGGAGACAAAGCCTTTGCAGAAAAAAGTTTAGAGAAAATGAAAGAATTTAAAAAAGAAGGCAAGACGATGATTTTCGTCAGTCATTCCATGGGACAAATGCGGAACTTTACGGATAAAATATTGTGGCTTGAGTTTGGTCGTGTAAAAGACTTCGGTTCCACAGAAGAGCTTTTACCGAAATACGAAGCGTTTATTAAAGATTATAAAAAGATGTCTAAGAAAGAGAAGGCAGCTTACCGAAAAGCAGCGCTTAAAAAGAAAACGAGCGTACTTAAAGAAGCAAAATAATAAATAGTTATTTAATTAACATTTAGTCTCGAACAAATAAAAATGCTTGCGTTTATCTGATATGGGTTCAGTACATATCATCAATTAAGATAAGCACAAGCATTTTTCTATTTATAATTTTAAATCGTATTTTTATTCGTAAAATAAAGGATTGTCTGTATAATCCGTATCTTCGTCAGCATGAATGTTTTCATCTTTTATTGGTGGGAGATTTAAATGCGTGCGAAGCTCTGTTTCAACTTCTTTACGGCTTTCTTCATCTACTTCAAAATAAATGATGCCGTCACTTCTTCGTCCGTGATCACCTTCTAATGTCACTGAAGAAATGGGAATTGTTCGTTCCATACCGTATGATAAAAACTTTTTCATTTCATGAAACTTTAAGTTCGTCGTCATATTTTTAGCAATTGCTTCAATAAAATTATCAAGCTTAAAGACAGAGCTAAGAGTCGTCATTTCTTTCATCGTCGCACGAATAATTTCTTGCTGACGTTCACCACGATGAATATCACTATCATATTTTCTCGTTCGCGCAACGGCAAGCGCTTCTTCGCCGTTAAGTTTTTGCAACCCTGGGTATAAGTGGATACCGTTTTTCTTTTCTTTCGAGTCACGTTCTTTTAATTCGTACGGAACGTTAAAGAAAATACCGCCGAGCGAGTCGATAATTTCAATAAATGCTTCAAAATCAACTGTGACATAATAATCGACTGGAACATTTAAGAAGTTTTCGACCGTTTCGATTGTCGCTTCATGTCCACCAAAAGCATGAGCATGATTCACTTTTGTGAAATAATCAACTTCTGGGATATATACGCGCGAATCTCTCGGAATACTTAAAAGTTTGACGTCGTTTCTCTGTTTATTAAAAGTTGCTAACATAAGCGCGTCCGAGCGTCCGAGTTCTTGTTTATACTTTTCTTTGCGTCGTTCGCTTTCATCAAGCCCAATAATAAGCACTGATACGTTATCTTCAATTGGATCGACCTTTTTGTCTCTTAAGTCAGATTTGTCACCTTCTCTTCCACTATCAACATATGCTTCATTAACTGCTCTTTCTGTTTTTATGTATAAATAGCCAGCATAAGCGCCGACGGATAATACGATTATTAAAAGGGGGCTAATGATGTAAAAGGCCCATTTCTTTCGCTTGCTCATCTGTTTCCACATAGTCTTTTCCTCTCAATTATCCTTTTGTTAGACAATATCATACTATTATATAAGCTGTTCGTAAATATAAAC